>Ga0316577_10000136_pt1 | contig 21921 bp, 17 predicted proteins | sample S5NA_FD_203073 | JGI IMG/M metagenome (GOLD analysis project Ga0316577, IMG submission 203073) | Rhizosphere microbial communities from salt marsh grasses in Alabama, United States - S5-7_050615r2r1 | ecosystem: Host-associated > Plants > Roots > Rhizosphere | place: USA: Alabama | collected... | reverse complement strand
TTCGCCTACTGGAACCTGACCTACGAATACAAGGAGGCCGCGCGCGCCGCGGGCGGGAGAGTGCTCGCGCTTCGCGTGTACGACGTCACGGAGCTGGACTTCGACGGCACCAACGCCAACGCGGCGTTCGAGCACGAGTGCGCCGAGTGGGCTCGCAGCTGGTACCTGCCGGTTCCGGCCCCCGACCGCGACTACATCGTGGAGATCGGGTATCGGGGCGGCGACGAGTGGTACCCCCTCGCGCGCTCGAGGCGCGTCTCGGTCCCCGCCGATCAACCCAGCACCCTGATCAAGAACGACTTCGCCACCATCGGCTTCGACGAGGATCTGGGCGCGGTGAGGGATCGTCTGCCGCGGGAGCCGTCCGCGGAGGCGGTCCCCGTCACGCCACAGACGATCTTCGATGACGGCGAGCTGCGCATCGTGGTGGGTGGACCCTTCTTCAACCCATCGGGCGTTCCGAGCTGGCCGCTCTTCTCCCAGGCGGTGCTGGCCGCCGAGCTCCCCGGAAGCGTGAGCCACATCCCGGGGAGCCTGGGCCAGCTGCCGGGGAGCCTGGGCCAGCTGCCGGGGAGCCTGGGCCAGCTGCCGGGGAGCCTCGGTCAGCTGCCGGGGAGCCTGGGCCAGCTGCCGGGGAGCCTCGGTCAGCTGCCGGGGAGCCTGGGCCAGGTCTCCGGCAGCCTGGGACAGCTGAGCCAGCTGACGCGGCACCCCGGGACCCCCAGGGGCGACGGTGGGCTGGGCACCGAGCTTGACGCGATGGTGTTCGGCGGCCAGCCCGTAGTGCTGGAGGACCAGGCCCAGCCGATGCTGCAGGCGGCGGTGGAGATGGTCGTCTCGGGGCGCTCCTTCCCCGGCACCGCGATCTCCATCGCGGGGCAGAGCATCCCCACCGGCCCGGACGGCGCGTTCAGCCTGCGCGTCTCGGTGCCCGAGGGGATCCGCGACCTGCCCATCGAGGCCCGCTCGCTGGAGTCCGGGGTCACCCGGCGCCTGGTGCTGCGCTTCGGCCGCGAGTTCGAGCCCTCCCTGTCCGCTGGCGACGCCGAGCCGTGAAGGACCAGGGGTACGTCGCCCTGGTGCTCCACGCGCACCTGCCGTTCGTGAGACACCCGGAGCACGAGTTCTTTCTCGAGGAAGACTGGCTCTACGAGGCGATCACCGAGACCTACCTGCCGCTCTACGAGGTGATGGAGAGCATGGCCAGGGACAGGGTCCCCTTCCGCCTCACCCTCTCCATGAGCCCGCCGCTGGTGGCGATGCTGCGCGACGATCTGCTGTGCCGCAGGTACTGGCGCCACCTCACCCGGCTGCGCGAGCTGGTGGGCAAGGAGATGGTCCGGAACCACGACCACGGCCACCTGAGCTACCTCGCCAACCACTACCGCGAGCGCACCGACGCCGCCATCGACACCTGGCAGCGCATCGACGGCAACCTGGTGGGCGCGTTCGCCAAGCTCCAGGAGGAGGGCTACATCGACATCCTGACCTGCGCCGCCACCCACGGCTACCTGCCGCTGATGCAGCTCTATCCCGAGGCGGTGTGGGCCCAGATCAAGGTCGGCGTCGACCACCACACCGAGCACTTCGGCCGACCGCCCACCGGCATCTGGCTGCCCGAGTGCGGCTACTACCCCGACCTCGACCGGCTACTGGCCGACGCGGGGCTCAGGTACTTCGTCAGCGACGCCCACGCGCTGCTCCTGGCGCAGCCCCGCCCGCTCTACGGCAACCACGCGCCGGTCTTCACCGCCGGCGTCGGCGTCGCCGCGTTCTCGCGCGACATGGAGTCGTCGATCCAGGTCTGGAGCCGGGAGCACGGCTACCCCGGCGACTTCGTCTACCGCGAGTTCTACCGCGACATCGGCTTCGACCTGGGTCAGGACTACATCACCCCCTACATCCAGCCCAACGGCCAGCGCAAGAACACCGGAATCAAGTACTACCGCATCACGGGCCGCTCGAACCACAAGGAGCTCTACGATCCCTACTGGGCGCGCGAGAAGGCCGCGGAGCACGCCGCCGACTTCGTGTCCCACCGGGTGCAGCAGGTGGAGGGCCTGCACGCCGAGATGCGGCGGCCGCCCATCGTGGTCTCGCCCTACGACGCCGAGCTGTTCGGCCACTGGTGGTACGAGGGCCCCTGGTGGCTCGAGTTCGTGATGCGCAAGTCGGTCTACGACCAGCAGGTCTACGAGGTGACCCACCTGGCGGACTACCTGAGGCGACACACGACCCACCAGGTCTGCCAGCTGGCGCAGTCGAGCTGGGGCGACCGCGGGTTTCACGAGTTCTGGCTCAACAGCACCAACGAGTGGATCTACCCCCACCTGCACCAGGCGGCGGAGCAGATGATCGCCATGGCCGCCGACTACCCCAAGGCCAGGGGTCAGAGACGGCGCGCGCTGAACCAGGCGGCGCGTGAGCTCCTCCTGGCCCAGTCGAGCGACTGGGCGTTCATCATGCGCACCGGCACCACGGTGGACTACGCCGTGCGGAGGACCAGGACGCACCTGCAGCGCTTCGCGCGGCTGCACGACGAGATCCGCGCCAACCGCATCGACGCGGACTGGCTGGGGCAGGTGGAGCACATCGACAACATCTTCAGCAACATCGACTACCGCGTCTACCTGGGTCCCAGGCCGGCGCTGCCAGCCTCCGACCGGCCCGGGTCTCACCGCGAAGGTGTTTGACACCCGACGGGCCGGCTGCTCAAATCCGGCCGCGTGTCACCGTCCCCTCCATCCCTCGCGCGTCTCCTCCCCGTAGCCCTGGTGCTCGGGCTCGTCCAGGGCCTGACCGAGTTTCTGCCGGTCTCCAGCTCGGGTCACCTGGTCGTGGGCGCGCACCTCCTCGGGTTCTCGCAGCCGTCGCTGCTGTTCGACATCGTCCTGCACGTCGGGACGCTGCTCCCGGTGCTCTGGCTCTACCGCGCCGACGTCGTCGACATGGTCGGGGGCCTGCGGGGGCTCCTGGCTCCGGCGCGGGCGTGGCGCTCGCAGCGCGGCTTCCGTCTGCTGTTCAGCGTCGCCATCGGCACCGTGCCCGGGGTGGTCGTTGGCGTGGGGCTCGACGATCTCATCAAGCGGCTGTTCTCGAGCCCCGTCGTCGTCGGCGCGACGTTCCTCGTGACCGGCGGGATCCTGATGGCCAGCCGGCTGTGCCCGGCGCCGCCCGCCGGGGAGGAGCCCGAGGACAGCTTCCTCGGGCTGACGCCGACGCGCTCGCTCCTGGTCGGTCTGGCCCAGGGGCTGGCGATCACCCCGGGCATCAGCCGCAGCGGGACCACGATCACCGCGGCGCTGCTGCTCGGCGTCGAGCGCACCATGGCGGCGCGCTTCTCCTTCCTGCTCTCCATCCCGGCCATCCTCGGTGCGGTGGCCCTGCACCTCGCGGACGCCAGGCTCGTCGACCTGCCCGCGCTCCTGGCCTACGCGGCGGGGGCGCTCGTCGCCGCCGCCAGCGGCTACCTCGCGCTGCGCTGGCTCGTGACGCTCGTCCGCCGCGGCGCCATGCACCGCTTCGCCTACTACCTCTGGCCGCTGGGCGTCGCGGTGCTGCTCTACACGCTGCTCGGCTGAGGGCCCGGCTTGGACTGGCTCACCCTGCTCGCGACCGCGCTGGCCCTGGCGATGGACGCCTTCGCGGTGGCCATCGGCGTCTCGGCGTCGCTCCAGCCGCTGCGTCCCCGCCAGGTGTTCCGCCTGTCGTGGCACTTCGGGCTGTTTCAGGCCCTGATGCCCGTCCTCGGCTGGGCTGGCGGCGCCAGCGTGGCGCGCTGCCTGTCCTTCGTGGACCACTGGATCGCGTTCGGTCTGCTCTCGTTCCTGGGGCTGCGGATGATGTGGCCGGGCGAGGCCGGGCAGGGGAAGCGGGCGAGGGATCCGACCCGCGGCTTGACCCTGGTGGCGCTGTCGGTGGCCACCAGCGTCGACGCCCTCGCCGTCGGGCTCTCGCTGGGCGTGATGGGCGTTCGCATCTGGCTCCCGGCGGTGGTGATCGGGATCGTGGCGCTGGGAATGACCCTCGTGGGGATGCTCATCGGCCACCGGGTCGGGCGCCGCCTGGGCCGCACGGCGAGCGTGGCGGGCGGGATCGTGCTAGTAGTCATTGGCGTACGGATCCTGGTTCAACATCTCATGCTCGAGTAGATGCGGACATGCAGAACAACGTGTTGGTCGCCTTCGGGCTGACGGCATTCGCGGGCCTCTCGACGGGGATCGGCAGCGCGCTGGCCTTCTTCACCAATCGAACGAACAAGACCTTCCTCTCCGCCGCGCTCGGGTTCTCGGCCGGGGTGATGATCTACCTCTCCTTCGTCGAGATCCTCGCCAAGGCCCGCGACTCGCTGGCCAGGGCGATGGGCGAGACCGCCGGCACCTGGGCGGCCGTCGGCGGGTTCTTCGCGGGCATCCTGATCATCGCCGTCATCGACCGCCTTGTCCCCGGCCACGAGAACCCCCACGAGGCCGAGCTCATCGAGCACATGACCGACAAGCGCTGCGCGGAGCTCCAGCGGCAGGAAAAGGCCGGCGACGTCAAGCTGCTGCGCATGGGCCTCTTCACCGCGCTGGCCATCGCGATCCACAACTTCCCCGAGGGACTGGCCACCTTCGCCGCGGCGCTGAACGACCCCTCCCTGGGCGTCTCCATCGCGGTGGCCATCGCGATCCACAACATCCCCGAGGGGATCTCGGTCTCGGTGCCGATCTTCTACGCCACCGGCAACCGAAAGAAGGCCTTCGTCTACTCCTTCCTCTCCGGGCTCTCCGAGCCGGTGGGCGCGCTCATCGGCTACTTCCTGCTCAGCGCCTTCTTCTCCGAGACGGTCTTCGGAGTGGTCTTCAGCGCCGTGGGCGGCGTGATGGTCTTCATCTCTCTCGACGAGCTCCTGCCCACCGCCCGGGAGTATGGAACCGGCCACGTCTCGATCTACGGGGTGGTGGCCGGCATGGGGCTGATGGCATTCAGCCTGCTCCTGTTTGTCTAAGAATTGAATAATTCTTGAATAAACGGGCCATTTTCAAACTTACCTTGACAAATGTTTAAGGTTACCTAAATTATAGTATCAGGAGTGTTAAACATGTTCCGCACGACCACCATGACGCTCTTTCTGATGCTGGCGCCGACCCTGGCCCTGGCCGAGTCGCCCGAGCTTGTCACCGACCGGCCCGACTTCACCGAGAGCGCCTCCTCGGTGCCGGTGGGCTTCGTGCAAACCGAGATGGGGGTCTCGGCCAGCCTGAGCGATCCGGCCGACGAGATCATGTTGCCCGCCCTGCTCCTGAGGGTCGGTGTCGCCCGCAACCTGGAGCTTCGCGTCGGCGCGCCCTCGGCCACCGTGACGTGGCGTGCGGGCCAGGAGGCCGAGATCACGTCAGCCCCGCTCGAGCTGGGCGCCAAATACACCGTGTCGCTGGGCCCGGCCGCCGCCGGAGTGCTGCCCTACGTGGCGCTCCCCGTCCAGAGCATCCAGTACGACACCGACGGCGTCACGGCGGGCCTCAAGGGGGTCTGGTCGCTGGAGATGACCGATCGGCTCGGCCTCGGCGGCAACGCGGGCGTCGAGCTCGCCGGCCTCGGCGCCGACGGGGGCGTGGCCTGGGAGGCCTCGCTCAGCCTCTCGCTAGACATCTCGCTCACCGAGCGTCTGGGCACCTTCGTCGAGGTCTACAGCCTGTTCGGCGCGGACAGCGTCGAGCCCTACGGCCAGACCGGCCTCGTCTACCTGCTGATGCACAACGTCCAGCTCGACGTCTTCGGCGCGCTGCTGCTGGACGAGCAGCCGGTCTCGGGCCAGCTGGGCATGGGCGCCTCGCTGCTGTTCTAACACAGACGTCAACGCACGTTCTGGGAGCGTTCGGGCTCTAGCCTTCGCAGGCGGTGACGAGCAGGGTGCGCGCCGCCTCCTGCCCGAGCTGGATCGACCGCGTCCCGACCTCGATGGTCAGGGGCCCCCCGAAGGGAGCCGTCGCGCCGACCACGACGCGAGTCCCCGGCACCAGCCCCAGGGACCCGAGATACTCCAGGAGCTCGGGCGTCTCGTCGACACAGCGGAGCAGCGTGACCTCGCATCCGGGTGCGAGCTCGGTCAGCCGGACCCCCTCCTCGGCGGCGACCACGCCCCGCGCGTCGGGGATCGGCGCGCCGTGCGGATCCACGCGCGGGTGTCCGAGGAACTCGTCCAGCGCGTCGGCCAGCCGCTCGTCGGTGGCGTGCTCCAGACGGTGGGCGTGCTCGTGCACCTCGGACCAGGGCAGCTCGAGCACCTTGTAGAGGAACAGCTCCCACAGCCGATGCCGGCGGAGCACCGCGAGCGCGCGCCGACGGCCCAGCGCTGTCAGCTCGACCCCGCGGTAGCGCCGGTAGCTCACGAGCTGCTGGCCCTCGAGGCGCTTGACCATCTCCGTCACCGCGGCCGGGCTCACGCCCAGCTCGCCGGCGAGCCGGGATGTCTTCACCGGGCTCTCCTCCAGCCCGAGCTCGTAGATCTCCTTGAGGTAGTTCTCCGATGCGAGCTTTGAGACCATTGAAACCGCATCTTAAGCCAGATTAAAAACCGGGGACAGGCTCCGTCTTTGTCGTTGATTTTGATGGGCGTATGGGCTAACCCGCGCAATGACACCGTGCGTCAGCGTCATCGCGCGCTACGGGTCATTCGACTTTTAATTTCAAGGGATTGGAAGGCGGAGCCTGTCCCTAGGTTTCGAGGGTGGAGAGGTCGCCCTCGGGCTCGCCGAGAGCGCGGGCGCGGAGCACCCGGCGCATGATCTTGCCGGAGCGGGTCTTGGGCAGCGAAGACACGATCTCCACCTCGGCCGGCACGGCGATGGGACCCAGCTCCTGGCGCACGTGGGTCTTGAGCGCCTCCTCGGTGGGGCGCTCGGTCCCGGCGCGCAGGATGCAGAAGGCGTGGATCGCGTTGCCCTTGAGCTTGTCGGGGACGCCGATGACGGCGGCCTCGGCCACCGACGGGTGGCTCACCAGCGCGCTCTCCACCTCGGCGGTGCCCAGCCGGTAGCCGGCGACCTTGATCACGTCGTCGATGCGTCCGATGATCCAGACGTAGCCGTCCTCGTCCTTGCGGGCGCTGTCGCCGGTGAGGTACCAGCCCCTGTCGCCGAACTTGCCGAAGTACTGCTCGGCGTAGCGGTCCGGGTCGCGGTAGACCGTGCGAAGCATCCCGGGCCACGGCCGGGTCACCACCAGGTAGCCGTCCTCGTTGGGTCCGCACCGCTCCCCGTCGTCGTCGACGACCTCGATGGCGATGCCGGGGAACGGGCGCGTGGCCGAGCCGGGCTTGAGCGGGGTGCAGGGGAGCGGCGTGATCATGAACCCGCCGGTCTCGGTCTGCCACCAGGTGTCAATGATCGGGCAGCGCTCCTGACCGATGACGCGGTGGTACCAGCGCCAGGCCTCGGGGTTGATCGGCTCGCCCACCGTGCCGAGCAGGCGCAGGCTGGAGAGGTCGTGGCGGTTGGGCCACGACTCGCCGAGCCGCATCAGCCCCCGGATGGCGGTCGGCGCGGTGTAGAGGATGCTGATGCTGTACTTCTCGATCAGCTGCCACCAGCGGTTGGGGTAGGGGAAGTTGGGCGCCCCCTCGTAGATGAAGCCGGTGGCGCCGAGGATCAGCGGGCCGTAGACGATGTACGAGTGACCGGTGATCCAGCCCGGGTCGGCGGCGCACCAGAAGCGGTCCTCGTCCTTGAGGTCGAAGGCCCACTTGAGCGTGGTCGCGGTGTAGACCTGGTAGCCGCCGTGGGTGTGCAGCACGCCCTTGGGCCGGCCGGTGGTCCCCGAGGTGTAGAGGATGAAGAGCGGGTCCTCGGCGTCCATCACCTCGGTCTCGCAGCGCGGGCTGGCGATGGGCAGGCTCATCAGGTCATCCCAGAAGTAGTCGCGGCCGGTCTCCATGAAGACCTCCTGACCGGTGCGCCTGACCACGATGACGTGCTCGACGAAGCCCGAGCGCTTGACCGCCTCGTCGGCGATCTGCTTCAGGTTGACCGTCTTGCCGCGCATCCAGCCCCCGTCGGCGGTGACCAGCACCCGGCTCTGGGCGTCCTCGATGCGGTCGGCCAGGGCCTCGGTGGAGAAGCCGCCGTAGACCACGCTGTGGATCGCACCGATCTTCGCGGTGGCCAGCATGGCGATCACCAGCTCCGGGATGCGGCCGAGGTAGATCGTGACCCGGTCTCCCTTCTTGACCCCCATGCTCTTGAGCACGTTGGCGAACCGGTTCACCTGGCGCCAGAGCCGGTGGTAGGAGAAGGTCTGGCGCTCGCCGCTCTCGCCCTCCCAGATCAGCGCCAGCTTGTTCCTGCGCCAGGTCGTGGCGTGGCGGTCGAGGGCGTTGTGCACGATGTTGGTCTGCGCGCCGACGAACCACTTGTAGAACGGCGCGCCGCTCTCATCGAGGACCCTGTCCCACGGCCGGTACCACTCGAGCTCGCCGGCGCGCTCGGCCCAGAAGCCCTCCAGGTCCGCCATCGACCGGGCGTAGACCGCGTCGTAGTCCCTGACGTGCGCCGCCTTGACCAGCTCCTCCGGCGGTGCGTAGGTCTCGTGCTCGGCCCGCAGCACCTCGGCCTCGCGCTCCTTGTCCATGTGCATCCGCTCGTCGTCACCCGTGCTCATCGGATCTCCTCTCTTGGTCGCTCCTGCTCTTTGTCGGCACTGTCGGCGAGCGATAAAGCTAGCAACAGCGCGGCGCGCGCGCCAGGTCTGCTATCATCGCCGAGATGGCCACCTCGAGGCTGACACCATGAGCTCCGTCGAGACCGCGCGCCAGCGCTACGAGCGTCGCGTCCGCTGGCTGGCCGGTCTGGGCCACCGCGGGTCGACGACCGCCAACGAACGCGAGGCCGCCGAGTACCTCCGCGGCGAGCTCTCCGCCTCGGGCATCGAGGCCGCGCTCGTCCCCTTCGCGGGCCACGACACCCTGGCCTGGGTCCTGCTCCTCCCGGTGGCGGCGGCGGCCCTCGGCGCGGCGCTGACCTGGCTCACGCCCTGGGCCGGGCTGGTGCTGGGCCCGGCGGCGCTGGCGACGCTGATACTCGAGCAGGGCACGCGCGCCGATCTCCTGTGCCGGCTGCTGCCGCGGCGCCCGTCGCAGAACGCGGAGGCGCGGATCCCGGCCGACGGCGTCCCGACCCGCCGCATCGTGCTGATGGGTCACTACGACAGCCAGCGAACCGGGCGCATCTTCGACCCGCAGATCGCGGGGCGGATGGAGCCGGTCATGGCCCGCTGCCCCGGCCCGCTCAAATCGCCGATGTTCATGCCTCAGCTCGCCATGGCGCTGCAGTCGCTGGCGGCGCTCTGGGCCCTCCTGAGCCCCGGCTCCATCGTGGCCTCGTCGGTGCTTGGCTTCACGCTGCTGGTCTACGCCGTCACCGCCGCGCTGCTCGTCCAGTGGGGACGCTCCCCCTACGGACCCGGGGCGTCGGACAACGCCAGCGGGGCAGCCGCCGTGCTGGCCCTGGGCGAGCGCTGGCGCGCGTCGACGCCCGGGGACGGGGAGCCGCGCCCCGAGGGCGTCGAGTTGTTACTCCTGCTCACCGGCGGCGAGGAGGCGGGCCTCCGCGGCGCGACGGAGTGGATCAGGGCCCAGCGCGACGATCTGCGCCGCGTGCCAACCCTGTTCATCAACATTGACACGCTAGGGTACGGCACCCCGCGCTTCGTCGGACGCGAGCACTCCATCGCCGGCTGGCCCGGTGTGTACCCGGATGCGGTGCTGGAGGTCTGCCACGAGGCGGCCGAGCGGCTGGGCCTCGCGGACGCCGGTCCGCACACCCTGCCGCTGCCCACGGACGCGCTGCCGTTCCTGGTCCGGGGCTTTCCCGGGGTGACGGTGATCAGCTTCGAGCGCCACGGGCTGATCCCGCACTACCACCAGCAGAGCGACACCGCCGACAACATGGACTTCGACGTGGCCTGGCGGGCGGTGGAGCTCGGCTGGGCGATCCTCCAGGGGCTGGCCCGACGCTGAACGTCCGCCGCTGAACGTCCGCCGCTGCTACTGGGCCCAGCTGGGCAGGCTGATCCCCTTGCCCTTCTTCTTCGTCTTCGTCTTCTTCGGCTTGGGCTTCTTCTTGCGCGGCCGGCGCCGGGGTCTCCGTCGCACCCGGATGCGCGGTCTGGCGCGCGGCCGCGGCCTGGGCGCCGGGGCCTTGGCCGCGGGCTTGGGGGCCGGCGCCGCCTTCTTGGACGCCGCCGGCGTGGCGGGCGCCGCGTCCGGGGTGGCCGCCGCCGTCACCGCGGCGCCGTCCGAGGCGGCCGTGGCCGCGGCGACCAGGGGCTCCAGCTTGACGTTGGTGGCGTACTCGTCGCCGTCCTTGAAGTCCACCTCGGAGACGCGGACAAAGGAGGGCTTGTGCTCCGCCGCCACCACCTTGAAGTAGCGGCTCTTGCTGATCTTGACCCCGGTCAACGCCAGCGTCCCCTGCCCTGCCAGGCGCCAGACCATCGCCTTGGGCGGGTCGCTCTTGACGGTGAGCAGGCTCTCGCTGCCCGCGGCAGGCTGGCTCGCGGCGGCCTCGCCGAGCGCCGGCACCTTCTCGTCGAGGCTGCTCCCCACCGGCTCCAGGGTCACCGACACGTCCGCCCTGCCCGCCTTGAACTCCTCCGGCTTGACCGTGCGATAGACGCCCCGGTAGCCGTCGCGCTCGACCCGGATCATCCCCGGCAGGCTGCGGAGCTTGAGCTGCACCGGGGTCTCCCCGGCGAACACGAAGAAGCTCGCGCCGGCCGGCTCGGTCGTGATGCGGATGCTGCCGAGCCGGTCCGCCTTGGGCTCGGGCTTCTTGATGTCCTCCGGCTTGACCCTGTCGACGCGCTCCTGTTTCGCGGTGCCCCCGCCGAAGAGATCGGTCTTTTTGTAGAGCACGAACGCGGTGGCCGCCACCATCACCGTGCCGATCAGGATCCACCCGATGGTGGTGGGACGGATGGTGCGGGGCACCTTGATCGAGCCGGAGGAGTACGAGCCTGACACCCCGCCGGGGATCACGTCGTGCGATCCCGACGGCTCCATCGCCTCTTCCTGGTCGTCGTCGGCCACGCCCTCGACGAACATGCGCAGGGTCCCGGAGAGGACGCCCGAGATGCGGCTCTGCTGCTTGCGCGAGACCTTGACCACCTTGGGCGGCGCCTCCGGCACGTCGGTCTCCCTGGCGGCGCCGGACTCGTCGAAGGCCATCGGCAACAGGTTGCCCAGCCCCTCGGTGGGCTGCTCGTCCTCGCCGATGGTGGGGAGCGATATCGGCTCCTCGTCGGTCTTCAGCGACGCGAGGGGCTCGGGCGGCGCCACCTGCGGCACCGGCGCGGGCAGGCGCTCGGGGTTGGTCTCGGCCATCGAGGTCGCCGACACCTCCGGCTCCTCGGGGACCGGCGCCGGCGGCGTGCTCGGCCGAGCCACCGGCGGGACGAGCTCGGGGGCCTTGGGCATCACCTCCGAGGCCACCACGCGCGGCTCGGTGGTCGCCTCCTCGAGCTGGTCGGCCAGCGCCGCGAGCTCGTCGGCCGAAGGGAACTCCTCCTCGGGCTCGAGGCCCTTGTTCATCATCGAGGGGATCGAGGGCAGGGTGGCCGGCTTGGAGCCCTGCCGGCGCTTCTTGGGGGAGAAGCGCAGCTCCGGCACCTGCGGCTGCCTGGGCTCCTCCGCCTCCCTGCCGCCCAGCACCGCCGCCGCGGAGAACGGATGCTTGTTGGTCGGAGGGGCCTCGCTGAGAGAAGGCAGCGCCCGTGTCTCCCCCAGCGCCCTGGCGCGACCACCGCCGGCGTTGGAGGTGCTCCTGGGGGCGACCTGGTTGGTGGGCCCCGACGGATCGAACTCCATCAGCGCCGGCGCGGGGTGGTCCATCACGGCGGTCGCCTCCTCCAGCTCGGGGCGGACCGCGTAGGAGTGTGTGGCGTTGTCGACCGCCGGTTTCGGCCTCGCGGGCGCGGCCGGTGGGAAGTCCTCGAGGGCGCTGACGACGATCTCCTCCCTGCCGTCAGCCTCGCGGTCGGCCTCGTCACCGAACAGCCCCCGCATGTAGGTGGTCAGGGTGGCCGCCGTGGCCCCCGTGCCGCTGGTGAACAGGAACCGCGACAGCGCGAGCTGGAACTCGTTGGCGGTCGTGTACCGGTCGTTGGGGTCCTTGGCCAGCGCCTTGAAGACGATGGGATCGATGGCCCCGGGCAGGTTGCGGTTGATGGCCGACGGCGCCGGGACCTGGGCCTCCTTGACCCGCTCGATGGCCTCGAGGTCGTTCTTGCCGACGAAGAGCCGGCGTCCGGTGAGCATCTCGTGGAGCAGGATCCCGGTGCTGAAGATGTCGGTGCGGTGGTCCACCGGGAGACCCCGGACCTGCTCGGGTGACATGTAGCCAAAGGTCCCCTTGACCACGCCGGACTCCGTGGTGCCGAGCTTGTGGATCGCCTTGGCGATGCCAAAGTCGGTCACCTTGACCTCCCCCTCCCGCGAGATCAGGATGTTGGGCGGGCTGATGTCGCGATGCACCACCCCCAACGGCTGGTTGCGCTCGTTGGTGCGTCGGTGGGCGTAGTCCAGCCCCTTGCAGATCTCGATGGCGACGTAGGCCGCGTGCTCGGGCGAGATCGGCTTCTGTGCCGCGCGAGCTTTCTCCAGGATCTCGGCAAGATCCTTCCCGTCGACGTACTCCAGCGCGATGAAGTAGGTGTCGCCGATGCGCCCAAGCTCGTAGACCGGCACGATGTTGCCGTGGGTCAGCGTCACCCCGATCTTCGCCTCGTCGATGAACATGTTGATGAACTCGGCGTTGCGGGAGTACTGGGGCAGGATCTGCTTGACCACCATCTGCTTCTCGAAGCCACCCACGCCGAACAGCTTGGCCTGGAAGATCTCGGCCATCCCGCCTACGGCGATTCGTCGCGTGAGGTAGTACTTGCCGAACTGGGTGGGCTGGAACACCGGTGGTTGATCCTATTCTTGCGTAGCGGCGGTGTCCCCGATTGTCAAGCAAACGCGAGGAATTTCGGCGTCCCCGGGGCGCGAGGAGCCGAAATTCCGTCGACCGCTCGAACGTACTACACTCTCCATGTGGAGTCAGGCTTCCTCGAGCTGTTCTTCCGCGGACCCTTCGGCTGGCTCGCCGCCGGCCTGTGGGGTCTGGTCTGGGGCAGCTTCTTCAATGTCCTCATTGTACGTGCTCCCGGGCGAGAGTCACTGGTAAAGCCTGCGTCCCACTGCAGGAGCTGCAAGGCGCCGATTCCATGGTACGACAACATCCCGGTGCTGAGCTATCTCGTCCTTCGCGGCCGCTGCCGCGCGTGCGGCGCGCGGTTCTCCCCGCGCTACCTGCTCGTCGAGCTGCTCGTGGCCGGGTTGACCCTGACGATGTACTACGCGTTTTTCATATCTGACCCGCCGGGGGCCAGACCTGTTGGCCTTCTGCTCGCCCGATTCGTGATCGTGTCCCTGTTCGTCGGGGTCCTGGTGGCCATCACCTTCATCGATCTGGAGTCGATGAAGATCCCGGATGTCATCACCTACCCGGCCATCCCGGTGTGCATGGGGCTCTCGCTCTTCATGGGTCACCCCCGGCTCTGGGACGGGCTCGTCGGGGGTGTCGCGGGTTACCTGGTGATCGTGGTGGTGGCCGAGGGGTACAGGCTGATCACCCGACGGGACGGCATGGGCTACGGCGACGCCAAGCTGCTCGCCATGATCGGCGGGCTGATGGGCTGGCGCGTGCTCCTCCCCGTGCTGTTCCTCGCGTCGCTCCAGGGCTCGGTCATCGGGATCAGCTACCTGATGATCGCGCGGGCCATTCAGAAGAAGAAGGAGGGCCCGCTGCGCCACGCCAAGCTCCCGTTCGGCCCGTTCATCAGCCTCGCCGCCGTGGAGGTTCTGCTGCTCGGAGACCTGCTGCGAGTGTTCTTCCCCTACTTCTATGTTGGAAGCTGGGCCGCTTGACACCGGGGCGCAACAGGCGGTAGGTACTTGTCTTCTTGGTGTTGCCTGTGCGCTGTCTGTTAGTCATCATGATGGTCCTGCTCGGGGGATGCCGGGGCAAGACAGAGCAGGACACGCCCTCCCCCTCCCGGTCGACATCCAAGCTCGACACCGCGCGGCTTGGCGAACGGGTGGTCACGCTCCGGGCCCTGGCCATGCCCCACCACGTCATCGCCAAGCACCTCGGAGCTCATCGGGTCAGCTGCCGGTCGACGCTGAAGACCCACGTGCCCTCGTTCTCGGAGCGGAGCGTGACGCAGCAGCTCTCGATGGCGGTGGACGCCGAGGGGCGCTTCGCCGCCACGAAGAACACCGATCCGCAGCACGGCGAGGAGGTCGTCTGGACCGGGAGCTGGCTCTACCCGCGGCTCCGTCACAGCAAGTTCGTCAAGCGGCGTCCCCGCGACGTGAGGGAGCCGCGGCGCGTCGCGGATCGAATGTACGGTCTGCTCCCGGGCTACGTCGAGCTCCTCGGCCGCTTCATGACCGTGAAGGCGGCCGGCGACGGAAAGGTCGGCGGCCGCAAGGTGGTCAAGGTGACGCTGGGGCTCGCCGCGGATCCCCGGCCGATGACGGCGGAGCAGGCACCCTCCCGTCGCTGGCGCCACTCCGTGGTCGCGCGCAAGCTCAAGGGCACCGCGGCGCTCTGCGCCAAGACGGGCGTGCCGCTGGCGGTCGACCTCCAGGCGGAGTGGGACTTTCACCCGCCGGCGCCGGGCAAGGTCCCCGCCTCGGGCGTCCCGGCTCGTCTGGACAAGAAGAACGTCGGGCGCATGGCACTGGAGCTCCGCCAGCGGCTGAGCGATGTGGGGGGCAAGGTGAGCGTCACGCCGCCCGATCCGTCGCAGGTGGACCAGGAGGTCCGTCGGGTGCGCCTCGAGCTCGAGCGGCAGATGCTCACCGGCGAGCGGCCGGTCGCCGGACGCGTGGACCGGTCCGAGAACCGAGAGGGAGATGAGGGAGCCGAGTAGCCCAGACAGGGTCCGTCAGGGCCTGGCCGAGACGCGCCGCCTCACCGTCGGGCTGTCGCTGGCCTCCGGCGCGGTGGGGCTCGTGCCGCTGCCCGTGATCGGAGACGTCGGCATCGGCCTCGTGCGGTCCTTCCTGCTCCGCCAGCTGGCAGCGCGGCGCGGGCTGGAGCTCCCCCGCCCGGACGCGCTGGCCATCACCGGCGGCGCGGTCGGGTCCTCCCCGTCGAGGATCGCGGCGCTCGGCGCCCTCGCCGTCGGGCTGCGCATGGCGTGGCGCCGGCTGACGCGCACTGTCCTGGTGCTGCTGCGGTTCGACGACGTCGCCCGGACCTTCCTGCTCGGCACCTACTTCGACTACTACCTGCTCGCCTATCGAGGCGACCGCGCGGAGACCCCGCTGTCCCCGGGGGAGATCGAGCAGGTCCGGCGCACGATCAACGAGGCCTGCGGGGCGGCGCGGCAGCACCTGGTTTCGGCCATGTTCCGCAAGTCGGTCTCCGACATCGTGCGCGCCGGGACCTACGTGCCCAGGACCCTGTGGAAGATGGCGGCGACCGCCATGGAGGGCCGGGACGACGACCGGGTCGACGAGGTGCTGGACGAGGAGATCGACAGCTTCCTCCGTCGGGTGACCCACCGGGTCGAGCAGGAGCTGAGCGCCACGGGCAAGGTGACGCTGGACGCGCTCTGCGCGGCGTTCGACGCCGCGTGGCGCGGCCCCCGGGGCCCCACACCAACAACCCACAGTGCGGCACCCCGCACGAATGACGATGATCAGGAGCGTCGAGATGAAGACGATGACACGTAGCCAGCTGCTGGGGAACGTGCGCCGCGCCGTGGTCAAGGTTGGCAGCTCGGTGCTCACGGAGAAGCCGGTTGCCCGCATCCGCGCCCTGGCGGCCGACATCGCCCTCCTCCGGCAGGGCGGCCTCGAGGTGGTGATGGTCAGCAGCGGCTCCATCGGGCTCGGGATGGCCCGGCTCGATCTCAAGCGCCGGCCGCGGCAGATGCCGCTGCTCCAGGCCGCCTCCGCCGTGGGGCAGATCTCCCTGATGCAGACCTACCAGGACGCCCTCGCCGCCCACGCCATCGAGGCGGCCCAGGTGCTGCTCAGCCACGAGGACCTGGCGGACCGCGCGGGCTTCCTGCGGGCGCGCCACACGTTGATGGCGCTGCTGGACTACGGCGTGGTGCCGGTGATCAACGAGAACAACTCGGTCGCGGTGTGCGAGATCATCGAGAGCGACAACGACATGCTCGCCGCCAGGATCCCGCACCTGGTGGAGGCCGACGCGCTGGTGATGCTCACCACCGCCGAGGGGATCTACGGCACCGCGCCCCGCCGCGGGGGGCGGGTGATCCCGGTGGTCGAGGACATCGACGCCCTGGCCAGCCTGGTGCAGCAAGGCTCGGGGGGCGGCGGCGGCCCCACCCGGCAGGTCTCCGTGACCTCCAAGGTCCGCGCCGCCCAGTACGCGTCGAGCTACGGCGTCCCGACGGTGGTCGCCTCCGGGGTCCGGCCCGGCGTCCTGGCCAACATCCTCGACGACGAGACCATCGGCACGCTGCTCCTGCCGCCGTCGATCCGGCGCAGCCGCAAGAAGTGGATCGCCGACACGCTGGAGCCGCGCGGGACCCTGGTGGTGAGCAAGGAGGCCCGGCAGTCGCTGCTCGAGGGCAACCACAGCCTGCTCCCCACCAGCGTCCAGAAATCAGAGGGAGAGTTCCAGCAGGGCGACGCCGTGCGCGTCCGCGACGAGGAGGGCGAGTTCGCCCGGGGCCTGGTGGGCTACAACGTCGACGAGCTCTCGCGCATCCAGGGCAAGGAACCCGACGACATCGAGAAGCTGCTCGGCTACCGCCACTACGAGGAGGTCATCCGGCGCGACGATCTGGTGATCCTGTGAGCTGAGCCCGTCCGCCGGCGACTTAATGGTCCACCCACCCGCGTTCCGAACGCCCGCGGGTGACACCATCGCGACTTGCCGGCCATCGCTCAAACCCCCACGACCTGCTACCGCGACGCTTCGCGGCTGTGCAGAGAGCCTGACTGCGCCTTGTCAGCCGCTCGCGATCGCTTCGCAGGTCGCGGGGCCTCATGCGTGTCTTTCGATTGAAACGGTGCGTTCGGCGGGGGGATAGCCCATCCCTCGCTCCACTGCACCAAGAAATGGTGCATTCAGCCAAGGGATAGCTATCCCTCGCTTGAATGCATCAAGAAACGGTGCGTTCGGCGGGGGGATAGCCCATCCCCCGCTCCACTGCACCATTCTCCGAGTGATCGAGCATTGCACCTATTTAGCGTTCCGAACGAGCCGCACGCCGCCAACAAGCGGCCCTCCCAAGCTCTCTTGGCCACCGGGGTCTCGAGCCGCGCGTTAGCGTCCCGGACGCTGAGCACGCCCCGTTGGCTTTTTTGAGCGGCGTGCGGGCGTTCGGAACGCTAGTCTCACCCCCGGTGATACGGCGCGCCGTCGAGGATGCTCACCGCGCGGTAGAGCTGCTCGGCCAGGACGAGGCGCACCAGCCGGTGGGCCAGGGTCATCTTCGACAGCGAGAGCAGGTGGTCGGCGCGCGCGCGCACGTCGTCGTCGAGGCCGTCGGCGCCGCCGATGACGAGGGTCAGCGGCGCCCGCTCGAGCCAGTCCGAGAGCAGGCGCGCGAACTCGCGGCTCCGGTGCTGCCGACCGCGCTCGTCGAGCGTCACCACCAACCCCTCCCCGCGCCCGGGGAGCGCCCGCTTCAGCGCGGTCAGGTCGCGGACCTCGCGCTCCTCCACCCTGAACCGGTGCGAGCAGCGGCGGTAGTAGTCGTCGATCGGGGCGCGGAGACCGGGGTCTCGCAGCCGCCCCTCCGCGAGGAGGAGGACGCGCTTCAAGAATCCGTCAGACGGTGGAGTAGGCCATCTGGGCCACCCTCAGCTCGGGCGGGACCTCGAGCTCGACGTGCGACGCCTCGGACCACAGGCCCTCGAGGTCGTAGTACTCGCGCACGGGGTGGTAGAACACGTGGATCACCACGTCTCCGTAGTCGATCAGGGTCCACTGACCGCCACGCTCCCCCTCCACGCCCATGGCGTCGTTTCCGTTTTCCTTGAGCCCCTTCTGGATCGCCTCGGCGACCGCCTCCACCTGGCGCACCGAGCGACCGCTCAGGATCAGGATGAAGTCGGTGTACGAGGAGAGCCCGGAGACGTCCAGCAGGACGGGCTCGTAGGCGTTCTTGGTGAAGGCCGCGTTCACGGCCTGCAGAGCCAGGTTTTTCGCTGTCAAAGCCCCTCTGTTCCTCCGTGCAACCGGCGTTTCTACGCCATCTTGTTCCTAGTGTAAAGCATCCGGCAGAGGCGCACCAGGCTCAGTCCCGGCGCGCCACCACGCGGTCCCCCTGCAGGGCCAGCGTGATCCGTCCCTCGGTCTCCGAGGCGAAGTGGTCGAAGGCCGCGTCCTCGACGATGCGGGTCAGGATGGACGCGAGCCCGCGCGCGCCGGTCTGGCGCCTGATGCTCTGCCGCACCACCCAGTCGAGCACGCCGTCCTCGACCACCAGCTCGTGGCCCTCGTGCTCGAACTCCGCCGTCAGCCGCCGGAGCACCGACTCCTCGAGGATCTCCTTCAGGGTCGAGGCGGGCAGCGCCTCGAACGGGATGATGCGGGTGAAGCGGGCGATGAGCTCGGGAAGGAAGCCGTAGACGTGGAAGTGGGACACCTCCTCCACCTCGTCGGGGGTGAGGGAGACGGCGATGTCGTCGTCGCGGATCGGCTGGCCGGCGCCGCGCTCGTTCCCGAAGCCGATGGCCCGGTTGGCGCCGCGGCGGCGCAGGAGCTGCGGGAAGCCCGAGAAGGCCCCCGCGGCGATGAACGAGATGTCGGCGGTGGAGAGCACCAGGTAGTCGCCGTACGTGGAGTGGCTGAGCTCGAGCGGGACGACCACCTCGGAGGACTCGAGCATCTTCAGCAGCTCGCGCTGGACCCCCAGCCCGGTGACGTCCTTGGTGGTGCCGGCGCCGGCGAAGACGGCGTTGTTCTGCCCGGAGGCCAGCTTGTCGAACTCGTCGAGGCAGACGATGCCGATCGAGGCCAGCAGCGGGTTGTCGTCGGCGGCGTGCACCAGCCGGGTCAGGATGGTGCTGGGGTCCTGGCCGACGTAGCCGGTCTCCGAGTAGGTCGTCACGTCCACCACGACGGTGGGCAGCTTGAGGATGTGCCCGAACAGGAGCTCGACCAGGTGGGTCTTGCCGCACCCGGTGGGGCCGAGGAGCAGCGCGTTGAGCTTGGGCATCACCCACTCGCGGCTCTCGTTCTCGAGGTGGATGCGCCGGATACGGCGGACGTGGCGGTAGGCCAGGAGCGACACGGCGCGGCGCGGCGCGTCCTGGCCGCGGTAGCCCAGCTCCTCCAACCGGGCGTAGATCTCGCGGGGGGACAGGATTGGTAAGTTGCTGACAACACTGATTAACTGGTCAACTCCCCGACGTTCGCGCTTCCTGAGATTCTCCACCGACTCCATCACAGAAAATGATAGCATCCGAGCACCTGCGACGCTCCCGCGCCAGGGCGGAGGACCACTTGGCTCTTTTCAGACGGCTCGGCAACGGCCCCGGCTCGCTTCCGCCCCAGCTGCGTCTTCTGACCCGACACAGCGATCTGCTGCTGGCCGGGATGGTGGTGGGGATCGTCGCGATGATGATCATCCCGCTGCCCACGCCGCTGCTCGATATCCTGATCACCACCAACATCTCCCTGGCGGTGATCCTGCTGCTGGTGTCGATCTACATCGAGAGCGCGCTGCGCATCGCCGCCTTCCCCAGCATCCTGCTCATCACCACCCTGTTCCGCCTGGGCCTCAACGTCTCCTCCACGCGGCTGATCCTGCTCCAGGCCGACGCGGGCGAGGTGATCAGCAGCTTCGGCAACTTCGTGGTGGCCGGGAACCTGGTGGTCGGCGCGGTGATCTTCCTCATCCTGACCCTGATCCAGTTCATCGTCATCGCCAAGGGCAGCGAGCGGGTCGCCGAGGTCGCCGCCCGCTTCACGCTGGACGCCATGCCCGGCAAGCAGATGGCCATCGACGCCGACCTGCGCGCGGGCACCATCGACATGGACCAGGCGCGGAGGATGCGCTCGGCGCTCCAGCGCGAGTCGCAGCTCTACGGCTCGATGGACGGCGCGATGAAGTTCGTCAAGGGCGACGCCATCGCGGGCATCCTGATCACGATCATCAACATCGTCGGGGGTCTCCTGATCGGCGTGCTCCAGCGCGACATGGCGGTGGGGGAGGCGGCGCGCGTCTACTCGATCCTGACCATCGGCGACGGCCTGGTGAGCCAGATCCCGGCGCTGCTGATCTCCACCGCCGCCGGGATCGTCGTCACACGGGTGGCCTCCGAGGACGCCGGGGCGCACCTGGGCCGGGACATCGGCGAGCAGGTGATGGCGCAGCCGCGGGCCATCGCCATCGCCGCCGGCCTGCTGGTGCTGCTGGCCATCGTGCCGGGCCTGCCGACGATCCCGTTCCTGTTGCTGGCGGCCGCGGCCGGGAGCGTCGCCTACGGCCTGATGCGCGCCCGCAGGGGCAGGGCCGACGCCCCGCGGCGCGGCGCGCGCCGCGGTCCCCGGACCGAGGGGGTCCCCCAGGAGCTCGAGGCGATCGAGGACTCGGAGCTTCCCCCGGCCATCGCCCTCGAGCTGGGTGACGAGCTGGCGACCGTCGCCGAGTCGTCGCCGTTGATGGGGGAGCTGATCCCCGGTCTGCGCGAGCTGATGTTCGGCGAGCTAGGGGTGATGCTGCCGGGGGTCAACGTCCGCGCCGGCGCGGCGCTCCACCCCGGCGCCTACAGGATCCTGCTGGCCGAGGTCCCGATGGCCGAGGGGCTCGTCCCCGGAGGGACCGTCGTGGCCCTGGCCGGCCGCGAACGGCTGTCGGCGAGCGGCGTGGCCGAGTGCGAGGAGGTCCAGCTCCCCGGGGTGGCGCCGCCGACCTGCCGCGTCCCGGCGACGACCGCCGAGACGCTCCAGGGCGAGGGGATCGAGCTGGTCGACCCGGCGACCCAGATGGTGCTGCACCTGGGGCAGGTGCTGCGCGCCTTCGCCCACGAGCTCGTCGGGATCCAGGAGACCCAGCAGCTGCTCGACGCCCTCGAGCGCACCCACCCCACGCTGGTGCACGAGGTGGTCCCCAAGGTGGTGTCGCTGCAGACGCTGTCCGAGGTGCTGCGCCGGCTGCTGGAGGAGGGGGTCCCGATCCGCAACCTGCGCGACATCCTCGAGGCCGTGGCCGAGTGGGGGCCGACGGAGCGCGACCCGGTCGTGCTGGTCGAGCACATCCGGTCGGCGCTGAGGCGGCAGATCAGCCACCAGTATGTCCCCGCCGGCGGCGCTCTTCAGGCGCTGCTGCTCGACCCGATCATCGAGCAGGCGGTGCGGGACTCGATCCAGCGCACCGATCGCGGCAGCTACCTGGCGATGGAGCCGGAGCTCTCGCGGGAGATCATCGAGGCGGTCAGGGAGCAGCTGCAGCCCTTCGCGGGCGAGCCCCCGCCCGGCTGGCAGGGGGGCCTCTTTCTCCAGGGCGACGAGCCGCTCCCCGTCGTGCTGACCTCGATGGAGATCCGGCGCTACGTGCGCCGGCTGCTCGAGGTCGAGCTGCCCGACCTGGCGGTGCTCTCGTACAACGAGCTGGTCCCCCAGGTGCAGGTCCAGCCGGTTGCCCGGGTGAGCGTTGGATGAAGCGGCCGCTGGCACTGACCGTCCTGGGCGGCGCGCGCGAGGTCGGCGCCAACAGCTACCACCTGGATCTCGGCAGCGCCGGCCTGCTGCTCGACGCCGGCACCCACCCCAAGCTCGGGGGGGTCGACGCCCTGCCCGACCTGGACACCATCCCCGGTGAGGTGGACGCCGTCCTGCTCAGCCACGCCCACCTCGACCACGTCGGCGCCATCCCGGTGGTGCTTCAGCGCTTCCCGGC
>Ga0316577_10000135_pt1 | contig 21958 bp, 18 predicted proteins | sample S5NA_FD_203073 | JGI IMG/M metagenome (GOLD analysis project Ga0316577, IMG submission 203073) | Rhizosphere microbial communities from salt marsh grasses in Alabama, United States - S5-7_050615r2r1 | ecosystem: Host-associated > Plants > Roots > Rhizosphere | place: USA: Alabama | collected... | reverse complement strand
TTGGGACGCGGTGCACCCTGGTCGCTGGTCATCTCCTCACCCCTCCCCCCTCAGGGCCCTGTTCACGGCGGTTCGGACCACCGGATCGGTCTCTTCCGCGGCTTTCCTGAGGGCCTCCATGGCCTCCGGAGTTCCTATCTTCCCCAGGCCCAGGGCCGCACAGGCGCGGATCTCACCCGATTCCCGCCTGCCGAGAAACCCTCTCCCGTTCAGGAGCTCGTCCAGGATGGGAACGCCCTCGGGATCCTGGAGGCGACCGAAACTCTCGAACACGGCGATCTGCTCCGAGATGTCCGCCTGGCGGATCTCCCTGCCCTCGATGATCTCCCGAAGGTAGGGTGCCGCGGGCCGGTACCGAAGCAGGCCGAGTCCCTTGGCCGCTGCGACCCGAACGTCCCTGTCCGGGTCGGAGAGGGATTCCTGGAGCGCCCCCACCGCAGTGGAGGCCTTCAGGTCCACCGCCGCTTCTACAGCGGCCATCCTGACCTGGGGGTCTTCGTGCTTGAGAAGCCCGGCGATGGCCGGTCCGGCCTCGGACAATTGGATCTTCCCGGCCAGCGAGCACGCCCCCGCTGCCACCACCGGGTCCGGAGAATTGATGCACTCGATGACCGCCGAACGGTACCGTTGGGCGATGACCTTGACCGCCTCCTGGATGATGTCCTTGATCCGCCGATCTCCCGCCTCCTCAGACCCCCGGATCAAAGGTTCCAGTGCTCCAGGCCTCAGATAGCGGAGAAAGGAGGCCAGGTCGGTGGGTCGCGGGGAGATGGTCCCGTCCCGGATGGCCTGGACCAGCTCCTGGATGGTATCCGCCGCGCTCACCTCGTCCAGGATCCGCTCCGCGTGCAGTCTGTGCTCCGGCTTCAGCGCCGCCTCGGCGGACAGGAGGCGAGTGATCTCTTCCAGGACGTTCCCTGCGGAGCTCAGGGCTCCCCTGCTCAGGAAGTTCGGCAGCAGGGTGTCGAAGATGTCCAGGATCTCCGCCTGGCGAGCGGGAAACCGGGGCTCCTCTACCCGGTCGAAGAGTGCGGCGAGGACGTCGGACCTGAGATCCCGGTTCAGCTCTTCTTCGATCTCTTCCTGGATCCGGGCCCGTTCGCTCGGATCCAGCGTATAGAGCGTGGGATTGAAGTCGTCGGCGCTGACCTGTGTGGGCGCCACTCCCTCTTCGCCTTCCCCCTCCTCTCCCTCCCTCGCGTCCGCCTCCCCGCCCATCTCCTCCTCGATGATCTCCTGGAACCCGCCGGGAAATCCCTCGCCGCGGCTTGGAAGGTCCACACCTTCAGCCAGGAGGTCGACATACGTGTAGGTGAAGTACTGGAGATCGGTTTCCCAGAGGATCGTGAGAAGGTCGTCTCCCTCGGGCCTGAGGTCGCGGGCGCGATTGAGCACCTGGAGGAGGGCCGGGAGCTCGTGCGTTTCGAGCCCCTCGTGGATGGTGAATTCCCGAACGCCGTCCTTGAAGAGGAGAAATGCCAGCGAGTCCGCCCGGGTCGTCCGCTTGTACACCTCCTCTCCCATCCAGGTGAGGCGGTCCTCCTCCACGTGGACCTGCAGGCGGTCCATCCTTCCCCAGAGGTCCGATAGGCCCTCCCCGAGCTGGGTCACGAACCGCTGGTAGACGGGATTGTTGGCGTCGTAGAGCTGCTGGGCCCTGAGGGCCTTTCCCAGACTGACGAAGAGCTCCTTCACCTCCTCTATGGGGAGGGTGGAGGGGTCATCCCAATCCAGGGCAACCTCTCGGGGTTGCTCTTGCGTGTCAGCAGGATTCTCGGTCACGGCGTCAGAGCGTCAGGTCCGTTCCTTCCACTCGGGCGACATGGGCCACATCCTTGTCTCCACGTCCACTGAGACAAACGAGGATGGGGCCATCCCCATGCGCTTCCGTACCCAAGCGGCGGAGGTGAGCGATTGCGTGTGCAGTCTCCAGGGCCGGGATGATTCCCTCGGTTCTGGACAGGAGATGGAACGCATCCAGCGCCTCCCGGTCCGTCACCGCAACGTAGGTGGCTCGGCCACTGTCCCTGAGAAACGAGTGTTCAGGTCCCACACCCGGATAGTCAAGTCCAGCCGAGACGGAGTGGGCGGGTGCCACCTGCCCGTGCTCGTCTTGAAGAAGATAACTCAGGGAGCCGTGAAGCACACCGGGTTTTCCGGCGGAAAGGGACGCCGCGTGATGATTCGTGTCAATCCCCTCCCCAGCCGCCTCGACTCCGATGAGGGCGACGGCCTCGTCTTCCAGAAACGCATGAAAGATCCCCATGGCGTTGGATCCTCCCCCGACACACGCCACGACGAACGCAGGGAGGACTCCCGCAGCCTCCAGCATCTGCTCCCTGGCCTCCCTTCCGATGATCGCCTGGAAATCCCTGACAATCGTAGGAAAGGGATCCGGCCCCACCACCGATCCGATGATGTAGTGGGTGTCCCGGACGTGGGTCACCCAGTCCCTGATGGCCTCGTTCGTGGCGTCCTTGAGAGTTCGGGTCCCGGCGGTGACGGGCCGGACTTCAGCGCCCATGAGCTGCATCCGGTAGACGTTCAGAGCCTGCCGGGCCACGTCCTCCTCGCCCATGTAGACCACGCACTCCAGATCGAAGAGGGCGCATGCGGTGGCCGTTGCCACTCCATGCTGGCCTGCACCCGTCTCGGCGATGATGCGCCTCTTCCCCATCCTACGGGCCAGGAGTACCTGGCCCAGGGTGTTGTTGATCTTGTGCGCCCCGGTGTGGTTCAGGTCCTCGCGCTTGAGGTAGACGGGCCCCACGCCCAGATGCTCCTCCAGGCGTCGAGGCCGATAGAGGGGAGTGGGCCGTCCCACGAAGTCCCTCAAGAGGGCCTCCAACTCCATCCAGAAGCTCGAATCCCCAGTGGCACGGCCATAGGCTTCCTCCAGCTCGTCCAGTGCCGTGGTGAGGGTTTCCGGAACGTAACGGCCACCGTATGGCCCGAACCGACCCTTCCGGTGCGTAACCTCCTCCATCAGCTCCCCTCTCCCCTTCCTGGTCGCCGTGCGTTCCGGATGAACGCACGGATCTTCTTCCGGCTCTTCACCCCGGGACGCACTTCCACACCCGAGCTCACATCCAGGACGTGGGGGGCCATGCGCCGGACGGCTTCCTCCACGTTCTCAGGCCGCAGTCCCCCAGCGGCTATGAATTGGAGCCCCTCCGGGAAGCTGCCCCGGATCTCCTCCACCGCCCTCCAGTCGAAAGGGAGCCCTGAGCCGCCGCGGTGCCGGGGATGCCACCCGTCCAGGAGAAGGCCGTCCACACTGCTTCCGTAGGTGGCGATCCCCAGAAGGACATCCTCGATGTCCTTTACCCGCAACGCTTTCCAGATCTTCCAGGGACCCCGCTCCCCCAGATCCCACGCGTATTCCGGGGACTCATCCCCGTGGAGCTGGATGATCGTCGCCCCCACCGTCACCGCAATCCGCTCTGCCTCCCCCGGGGGCTCGTCCGCCATGACCGCGACGGGCGGGACCGCGAGCCCCCCCACGACCCCCCGGGCCTGCTCCGGCGTCACGGCCCTGGGTGTGCCCGGCACCAGGACGACACCCAGGAAATCCGCTCCGGCCTCCGCAGCCGCGCTGGCGTCTTCGGGGCGTGTGAGCCCGCAGATCTTGATGGCCGGAAACGAGGTCATCCCTCCATGCTACCCGGTTCGGAGCCGCCGGTTCTCTTCCGCCCCACCAGGATCGCTGCGGCCGCTCCAGGGTGCGGGGCACGGAGGAAGGTCTCTCCCACCAGGACCCCGTGGACTCCGGCGGCCCCCAGGCGATCCACCTCCTCCGGGGTCCGGATTCCGGACTCCGACACCACCGTGACCTCAGCCGGGATCCGGGAGATCAGCTCCAGGGTCACCTCCAGGGAAGTGGTGAAGGTCTGGAGGTTCCGGTTGTTGATCCCGATGAGCGTGGCCTCCGCCGCCAGTGCACGCTGGAGCTCCTCCCCGTCATGGACCTCCACCAGGGGCGTCAAGCCCAGGTCACGGGCCTCCTTCTGAAGGGCGCGGAGCTTCTGGTCATCGAGGATCCGGGCGATGAGGAGGGTCCCATCCGCCCCCGCCGCCCTGGCCTGGAGGAGCTGCACGGGATCGAGGATGAACTCCTTCCGGAGAACGGGGACCGAGACCGCCTCCCGCACGGATTCAAGGTCCGTGAGAGACCCCCCGAAGTACTCTCCGTCCGTGAGAACGCTGATGGCTGCGGCTCCGGCAGCGGCGTACATCCGTGCCAGCTCCACCGGATCCAGGTCGGGTCGGATGAGTCCTGCCCCCGGGGAGCGGCGTTTCACCTCCGCCATTACCCTCACCTCCCCTCCTCCTCGAAGGGCCCGGAGAAGGTCCCTGGGAGGTGGGGCATCCAGAACCCTCTTCCTCAGCTCCCCCTCTTCATGAAGGAGCGCCTGGACTTCCCGTCGCTTCGTCTCGACGATGCGATCCAGGATGCCACCAGCCGTACGGGGGCCTTGCGTTTCGGGCAACCTTCGGGTATCCTGTATTCGGTTCTTGTTCGGGTCTCTTCCGAGGGAGAGGAAACGATGCCCCTCACAAAGCGTCAGAAGGAAATCCTGGATTTCATCCACGGGTTCATCGAAGAGCAGGGCTACGCCCCGAGCTTCGAGGAGATCGCCAGGGCCTTCGGGTATTCCTCCCTGGCGACGGTGCATGAGCACCTGAGCAATCTGGAGCGAAAGGGCTACATCCGGAAGGCCTACAACGAGAGTCGCTCCATCGAGATGGTTCCCGAGGAGGATAGCATCACGGCCCTGGAGCTGCCGCTCCTGGGGGCCGTGGCGGCGGGGCTCCCCATCGAGGCCATCCAGGGTCAGGAGTCTCTCTCCGTTCCCACGGACATGGTGCGCCCTGGACGGGACAACTTCGTCCTCCGGGTGGAGGGGGACTCCATGATCGACGAGCAGATCCGGGATGGCGATTACATCGTGGTGACGGCTCAGCCCACGGCTTCCGATGGCGAAGTCGTGGTAGCCCTGGTGGGAGGGGAATCCGCCACGGTAAAGAAGCTCTTCAGGGAGCCGGGGAATCGCATACGCCTCCAACCGGCCAACCCGGCCATGGAGCCTATCATCCTGGATGCAGGGGAGGTGGCCGTCCAGGGCGTCGTGGTGGGCTTGATCAGGAGATTCTGATGCGGAAAGGGACGAGATGAGGACGCCGGAGGGACGTCGGACGGGGACCGGATCGAGGAAGACATTCGTCGTGGGGAGGTCGACCACCCGCGGCACGGAGTTGGTGGTGGCGGAGAGTCTCCACACCCCCGCCCCGATTCCCGGCCCCTGGACCCTCAGGGCGCTGGTGCGGCCCTCGGATGTCCGGCTCGACGCCGGATCTCCTCATTCCATCTTTCACTGACCGGCGGCGTTCGACGCTTCCCGCAGCGCCTCCAGCTTCCCGAACCCGGCGCCCGAATCCAGAGTCTCCCTGGCGGTTTCCAGTCCCTCCGGGAGAGATTTCGCTTTCCCCGCCACGTAGATTGCCCCCGCCGCGTTGAGGAGGACTGCCGCCCTGGCTCCGGCCCGGTCGTCTCCCCTCAGCACCCGTTGGATGATAAGAGCGTTCTCCTGAGGGCTTCCTCCTGCCAGATCCGCGGGTGAGACGGAAGAAAACCCAAGCTGCCCCGGCGTAAGCATCCCTTCCTGAATGGCACCATCCTCCCGGAGCTCGGCGACCTGGGTGGGGCCCAGGGGACTGAATTCGTCCATTCCGGGAGAGCCGTGGACCACGAGGGCCCTCTTGTGTCCCAGCTCCCGCAGGGCCTCCACGATGAGCCATAGGATTCCCGGCTCAGCCACGCCCACCATCTGCCGTTTTGCCCCTGCCGGATTGGTCAGGGGCCCCAGGAGGTTCATGATCGTGGTGATCCCCAACTCCCTTCGCACTGCGGCCACATGCCGCATCGCGGGGTGCAGAAGGGGCGCGAACATGAAGACGATCCCCACCTCCCTCAGGACCTGGCCCATCGCCTCCGGACTGAGCTCGATCTTGACGCCCAGCGCCTCCAGCACGTCGGCGCTCCCGCTCCTGGACGTGAAGGACCGGTTCCCGTGTTTCGCGATGCGACACCCGGCCCCCGCCGCCACCAGCGAAGCGGCGGTGGAGATGTTGAAGGTGGTGAGGGTACCCCCTCCGGTACCGCAGGTATCCGTCAACTCCTCCGGTTCCGCGGCCGGGACGGGCACCATGGCGCGCCTCAGGGCCCGAACGCCTCCCGCCACCTCACCCGGCAGGATTCCCCGGGTGCGCATCCCCATGAGGAGGGCCCCGACCTGCACCGGCGAAGCCTCGCCGGAGATGATGGTCGTGAAGGCGGCCTCGGCGTCCTCCGCCGAGAGGGCCTGTCCAAGAGCGACCTCCTCGATGTACGGTCGGAGCTCGGCCCTGCTTCCTCGTTCCATCTCCTTCATCACCATTCTCGACGTTCCTGGCTCGGGGACGCACGCCCGTGCAGCCCTGGATCCGCACTCGCACGCCCAAGGGAAACGGCGTAAGGGTAATCGAATCGGTCGGTGCCGGGCCAGTCTTTCTTGACGTTCCCCCTCACCTCTCTACCTTGTCCGGCGTGAATGCCGACGATGACCGCCGCTTTCGCCTGACCGTCCATTACGACGGGTCCTATTTCATGGGTTGGCAGCTCCAACCCAGGGTTCGGACGGTCCAGAGTGAAATGGAGGCCGCCCTGAAGAGGATCACCGGCAGGCATTTCACCGTGACGGGCGCCGGGAGGACCGACAGCGGAGTCCACGCTACGGGCCAGGTGGCCGCCGTCACCCTTCCACCCCGGTGGGATACGGCGGAGCTCCACCGTGCCCTGAACGCCCTTCTCCCCTCCGATATCTGGGTCGAGAGGGTGGAGCGGGTCCCTGACCACTTTCACCCCCGCTACCACGCCCTGGCCCGAAGCTACCGCTACCAGGTCGGGTTGGTTCCCGGGTCGGCTTCCCCCTTCCACCGGCCCTGGTGCTGGTCGCTGGGCCGTCCAGTGGACCTCGGGCTGCTTCGACAGGCGGCTTCCCACCTCCCGGGAAAGCACTCGTTCAGGGCCTTCTCGAAATCCGGGCAGGAGCACAGGGGGGAGATATGCTCGGTGTCCGAAGCCACCTGGGGGGCCTGGGAGGAGGTGGGGGTGGCATTCCAGATCACCGCCAACAGGTTCTTGCACCACATGGTGCGGTATCTGGTGGGCACGATGGTGGACGTCGCCTTGCGGCGACGGTCCCTGGAGGAGCTCGAGGAGCTCCTCTCCGCCCCGGAAACGCCGCTGGTCACCTCTCCGCCGGCTCCGCCGGAGGGCCTCTTTCTTGTGGGAGTCCACTACCCGGATCCCCTGCCGGAGCTGGACGCGGATTACCCGGCACGAGATTCTGCGCTAAATTAAGATTTTCCCTTGGACCTCTTTGGATTGAAATCATGAAGATCTTCCTGGACACCGCAGACCTCAAGGAAATTCGCAGGGCCGCCGAGGCCGGACTCATCGACGGGGTCACGACGAACCCCTCCCTCCTGGCAAAGAGTGCCGGGGGGCGGGATGCCAAGGATATCTTCAAGGAGATCGCCGAGATCGTCGACGGTCCGGTGAGCGCCGAGGTCGTGGGGCTGGACGCGGAGACCATGATCTCCGAGGGAAAACGGCTGGCCGCCCTCCACCCCAACATCGTCATCAAAGTCCCCCTGACGGAAGATGGGCTGAAGGCGTGTCGAAGGCTCCGGATGGACGGCATCGGGGTGAACGTCACCCTTTGCTTTTCCCCCCTCCAGGCCCTCCTGGCGGCCAAGGCGGGCGCGACCTTCATCTCCCCCTTCGTGGGACGGCTGGACGACATCGCACACGATGGAATGGACCTGATCTCCCAGATCCGTCAGATCTACGACAATTACGGGATGGAGACGGAGATCCTGGTGGCCTCCGTCCGGCACCCCCTGCATGTGGTGGAGTCGGCCATGCTCGGGGCCGACTGTGCCACGATCCCCCCGAAGGTCCTGTGGCAATTGGCCAAACACCCCCTGACGGATCGAGGGATCGAAGCGTTCCTCAAGGACTGGGACACCATGGGGCAGGAGCTGTAGGAGGAAGAGATGGATCGTCGGGACATGTGCTTCACGGCATCGGTGGCACTCCTTCTCCTGGCGGGGTGTGGACGCGGCGAGGCAGGCGGGCGGCCCGACACCATCCTGGCTCAGGAAGTGGGCGCCCAGCTTCGCGAGACCGCCGAAGCGACGTCGGCCGCCGCGGCTCCTGCCTTGGCGTTACAGGGAACGGCGTCCGAAGCCGGGGCCCAGGAAGTGGACGCGAGCCGGACCACGGCCCTGGTGAGGGCGGCGGAGCGTGTCTCCCCCTCCGTCGTGAGCGTGAACACCCTCCGGGAGCAACAGGTGAGACCCAGGAGCTTCTGGGACCAGTTCTTCCTGCCTCCGGGGGCCTCGCGACGGTCCACCGGGTACGGATCCGGTATCATCTTCCACGAGGCAGGCTACATCCTCACCAACGACCACGTCATCAGGGAGGCGGAGGAGATCCGGGTGACCCTCCCGGACGGGCGAGATTTCCCGGCCGAGCTCGTGGGATCCGACGGGATGACGGACGTGGCGGTCCTTCAGGTCCAGGGAGAGGACCTCCCCGTGGCCCCCCTGGGCACTTCCCAGGGGCTCATGATCGGTGAGTGGACCATCGCCATCGGAAACCCCTTCGCTTACCTGCTGTCCAACTCCGAGCCCACCGTCACGGCAGGGGTGGTGAGCGCAGTGGGCCGGCACATCATCCCACAGGACCAGGACCAGGACCAGGGATTCTACCTGGGAATGATCCAGACGGATGCCTCCATCAACCCCGGGAACTCCGGGGGCCCACTGGTCAACGCCCTGGGAGAGGTCATCGGCCTGAACACCAGCATCTTCTCCCGGAGTGGTGGGAGCGAGGGGCTCGGTTTCGCCATCCCCATCGACCGGGTCCTGAGAGTGGCGGCGGACATCATGCAGTTCGGGGAGGTTCGCCGGGCGTGGACCGGAGTGGACGTGGAGGCTGTAGCCGCCGACGTCTGGGGACGCACCCGGGGAGTGCAGGTGGCCTCCGTGGCCCCCGGGTCCCCAGCCGCCGAAGCGGGCCTTTCCAAAGGTGACCGTCTCCTGGAGGCCAACGACAGGGCCCTCGGGACCCCCCTGGACTTCGAGGCCGTGCTGCTGGACCTGAGAGCGGGGGATCCCGTCCGGATCAGAGTGGACGGGCGAAGCCAGCCCGTGACTCTGGTTACGGAGACCCTCCCCACCGCCCGGGCTCACCGGGTCGAGGTCCTGGAAGACCTCGAGGTGATCTCGGTCACTCCCGAGGTCAGGGCGGAGCAGGGGATCAGCAGTGAATCCGGCGCGCTCATCACGGGCATTTCCCAGGCACTTTCACAGAGCCTCGGGCTCCGGGAAGGAGATGTCCTGCTGGGTATCAACAACACCCGGATCAACACGGCGGAAGAGGCGGCGGAGGCCATTCGGAACCTCCAGCGGGGGGTCCGGGTGAGGATCTTCTTCGAACGAAACGGGGCCATCAGCTACCTGGACTTCTACACCCGGAGGTAGGAGGGCGCCGCCCGCAACCTGCCAAGGAACGGAAACGTGAGCGATAACGCCGGCCTCGACCGTTACACCCACCCCCTCGCGGACCGTTACGCCTCCCGGGAGATGCAGCGGATCTTCAGCCCGGGGCATCGGTTCGGGACCTGGCGCCGCCTCTGGCTGGCTCTGGCCGAGAGCGAGCAGGCCCTGGGCCTTCCCATCCCCGACGAAGCCCTGGAGCAGATGCGGGCGAGGCTGGACGAGCTGGACCTGGAGAAGGCGGCCGAATATGAGAGGCGTTTTCGACACGACGTCATGGCCCACGTCCACCTCTTCGGCGAGATCGCACCGGCGGCGAAGGGGATCATCCACCTGGGGGCCACCAGCGCCTTCGTAGGGGACAACACGGACCTCATCCAACATCGGGAAGCCCTCACGCTCATCCGGAACCGCCTGCTCCGGTGTGTGGGGGCCCTGGCCTCCTTCGCCCGGGAGCACCGGGCCTTGCCGACGCTGGCCTACACCCACTTCCAGCCGGCTCAGCCCACCACGGTGGGCAAGCGGGCCACCCTCTGGATCCAGGACTTTCTCCTGGATCTGGAGGAGGTGGAGTTTCGCCTGGAGACCCTCCGGTTTCGAGGAGTTCGGGGGACCACGGGCACCCAGGCATCCTTCCTGGACCTCTTCGAGGGGGACCACGCAAAGGTGGAGCAACTCGGGGCCACGGTGGCGGAAAAGATGGGGTTCCCCCGGTCATTTGGCGTCACGGGCCAAACCTACCCTCGGAAAGTCGACCAGGCACTCCTGGCAACGCTCGCAGGGGTGGCGGCGTCGGCCTCCAAGATGGGCAACGATCTCCGTCTATTGGCCCACCTCAGGGAGGTGGAGGAACCCTTCGAAAAGGAGCAGATCGGCTCCTCCGCCATGCCGTACAAACGAAACCCCATGCGAGCGGAGCGGATCTGCGCCCTGAGCCGGCACGTCATCACCCTGGCCCAGGACCCTGCCTTCATGGCGGCCACCCAGTGGCTGGAGCGGACGCTGGACGACTCCGCAAACCGGAGAGTCTCGGTGCCGGACGCGTATCTCTCCATGGACGGGATCCTGGTCCTGGTGGAGAACGTGGCAAGAGGGCTGGTGGTGAACCCCATAGTCATTCGGAGGAACCTGGAGGAGCATCTCCAGTTCATGGCCACGGAGACGATCCTGATGCTGGCCGTCCAGAAGGGTGGCGACCGGCAGCTCCTCCACGAGCGGATCCGCCGGCACTCCATGGACGCCGCTCAGCGGATGAAGGACGAAGGAACCAGAGCCGACCTTCTGGAGAGGATCTCCCAGGACGAGGTCATCGGCATGTCCCTGGAGGAGCTCCAGGAGCTCGTGGATCCGATAAGGTTCGTGGGGCGCGCCCCGCAGCAGGTGGACCGCTTCCTGGAGGAATGGGTAGACCCCATCGTCCAGCGGTATTCCTCAGAGTCGAACCAAGCCCTTGGAGAGCCCGATGTCCGCGTTTGACCCCCCGTCCGGGGCCACAGAACCCGCCCTGCACCAGAGCGACCTTCCCCTCCCCCTCCTGAGCAAGGGAAAGGTCAGGGACGTCTACGAAGCCGGTCCCGACATGCTCCTGATGGTGGCCAGCGATCGGGTGAGCGCCTTCGATGTGGTCCTCCCCCAGCCGGTGCCACGAAAGGGGGAGGTGCTGACCCAGATCACGGCCTGGTGGCTCTCCCGGCTCCAGGATGGGGTGGATCACCATCTCATCTCTGTGATTCCCGAGGAGATCGAAGAGCGAGTCCCCGAGCTCCAGGGGACCCGGGATCAGTGGGCACGACGATCCATGCTGGTGCGGCGTGCAGAGCCGATCCTCGTGGAGTGCGTCGTGCGGGGCTACATCACGGGATCCGCCTGGAAGGAGTACAGGAGCGAGGGCACGCTGGCCGGCGAGCCCCTCCCGGAGGGACTCCTCGAGAGTGGCCGGCTGGAACCCCCCATCTTTTCACCCGCTACGAAGGCCCAGGAAGGGGATCACGACGAGAACATCACCTTCGGGGCAGTGGGGGAGCTCCTGGGCTCCGATCTGGCCCATCGTCTCCGGCACCTGGCCCTGGAGATCTACAGTCTCGGAGCCAGGACGGCGAGGGAGAGGGGAATCATACTGGCGGACACCAAGTTCGAGTTCGGGAGGGACGCCGAGGGGCGGATCCTCCTCATCGACGAGGTCCTCACACCCGACTCCTCCCGCTTCTGGCCCCGGGAACACTACCAGGTAGGGCGGGGCCAGCCCTCCCTGGACAAACAGCCGATCCGGGACTACCTGGACGCGCTCCCGGACTGGGACAAGAAGCCGCCTCCGCCGGACCTCCCACCGGAGGTGATCCGGGCCACCACCGAGCGATACCGGGAGATCTTCCGGCGCTTGACCGGGAGAGAGTTGGCGGAGTACACACCGCCCCGGTTCGGGTGAGGGGACCCCGCCCCATGCGAATCGCCCCCGAAGGGTGGCCTTTCTTCTTTATCGGTCTGACCGCGACGGTTCTTTTCGGCCTATCGGCAGCGTCCCAGGGCGCGACGCTGGGCCCAACCGGAAGGGGTCTCCTCACCTGGATGGCCCTCCTGGCCGGGGTCCTGACGCTCTTCACACTCTTCTTCTTCCGGAGCCCAACTCCGGCCACTCCAGCGGGGGAGGACCTGGTTCTTGCCCCGGGAGAGGGAAGGGTGATCCAGATCGTCCAGACGGTCGAGCCGGTCTATCTTCAGGGGCCTGCCACGCGCATCTCCATCTTCCTCAGCGTCTTCAACGTCCACGTGCAGCGGGCGCCCCTGACGGGACGTGTGGGATATCGGGACTACCACCCGGGGAAGTACCTGGCGGCCTGGAATTCCAAGGCCAGTGAGGAGAATGAACGGGCCTCCATCGGCGTCCAGAGGGGAGACGGGCGGGTGCTCGTCCGGCAGATCGCCGGCCTTGTGGCACGAAGGGTGGTCACCGACCCCGACGAGGGAGACCCGGTGACCCGAGGAGAGCGGATCGGCATCATCCGGTTCGGGTCTCGGGTGGATCTCTTCATCCCGCCCGAGTGGGAGGTAACCTGCCTGGAGGGGGACCGAGTGAAGGTGGGGGAGAGCGTGGTGGCTCGAATCCCGCCCCGGGTGGGACAGGACCCCGGATGAGGCGACCCGTGGGAGACCCTTGCCAGGGAGCCGGTCCATGACGGACTCGAAAAGGAAGCAGAGCCCTCCCCGGAGGCGCCCGCCCCTTCAGCGTGGCATCATCATCCTTCCTTCGGCCTTTACCCTGGGAAACCTCTTCTTCGGGATCTACGCGCTGGTGTCTGCGGCTCAGGGAGACCTCATCTGGGCGGCCTGGTACATCGTCTTCGCCTCGATCCTGGACTTCGCCGACGGCAGAGTGGCCCGGTTCACCCGGACGGGCTCCAACTTCGGCGCGGAGTTGGATTCCCTGGTAGACGCCATCTCATTCGGTGTAGCCCCGGGGTTCATCATCTATCAGCAGTTCCTCACCGAGACGGCCTGGGGTTGGATCCTGGCCTACGTCTATATCTCAGCCATCGTGGTGCGACTGGCCCGGTTCAACGTGGAGCAGGGGGGAGAGGCCAAGACGCATTTTCACGGGCTCCCCTCCCCCACCGCCGGTGTGATCCTTGCGAGCTTCTTTCCCTTCAGCCAGACATCCTTCTTCCAGACGCAGCTCGCGGACATGCCCTGGGCCACCATCATCGGCGTGATGACGGTCATCATCTCCGTTCTCATGGTGAGCAACGTCCCCTACCCCATCATCCCACGCCTGGGGTTCAAGACCCCGAGGAACACCATCGGGACGGCGTGGGTCCTGGGGGGCCTCGCCCTGGCCGTCACCGTTCCCCGCTACTACTTCTTCCCGGCCACCGTCCTCTACACCGCCTTCGGCCTCGTCAAGGCGATCCTCCTGGGCTTCATCGACCGCCTTCCCGAAAAGGACCCTCTCCTGGATGAGGATGACGAGGACCTGGAGGTGGACGACAGCGGCCTGGAGGTTCGTGCGGTGGATTACCGGGAGGTGGCGCCGGTTCGGTTCCGGAGGAAGGCGCGGGGCCGATCGAAAGAGACGGACCCACCGGGGGAGGGACCGAAGAGACGCGGGAAGCCGGACGGAACACAAGAACCCCGGCCTTGAGCCCGGGGCTGAACCGTATTCGAGGAAGGAACCGCGGAGCCGTGTGGAAAAAGGCGGGAACAATCCGAATGCAGGAGATCGACGAAGCCCCCCGGGACGAGTGCGGAGTGGTGGGGATCACAGGGGTGGAGCGGGCTTCGGAGCTGGCCTTCCTCTGCCTGTACGCCCTCCAGCACCGGGGGCAGGAATCGGCGGGGATCTGCGCCATCGACGGAGGAGTCGCCCGGCTGCACAAGCGGTTGGGACTGGCGGCGGAGATCTTCGATGCCGCCACGCTGGAGGGGCTTCCCGGCAGTGCGGCGCTGGGGCACGTCCGGTACTCCACGGCGGGGGGCGGCCAGCTGGCCAACGCCCAGCCCATCATGGTTCGGTACGCCGAAGGGGATCTGGCCATCGCCCACAACGGGAACTTGACCAACGCCCACGACGTCCGGAATCGCCTGGTGCAGGAGGGGGCCATCTTCCAGACGGACTCGGACTCCGAGGTGATCATCCACCTCATTGCCCGTTCCCGCCGTGAGACCATCGAGGGACAGATCGACGACGCCCTCACGTACCTGGAGGGGGCCTTCTCCCTCATCATCTCTGTGGGGGATGCGCTCTTCGCAGTCCGGGATCCCCGGGGATTCCGCCCCCTGGTGCTGGGTCGGAAGGAGGGCGGCTTCGTGGTGGCCAGCGAAACCTGTGCCCTGGACATCATCGGAGCCGAGCACATCCGGGACGTATATCCCGGGGAGGTGCTGAAGCTCCAGGGGGGTGAGATGACGCCCCTCCGGAACCTTCAACCCGCCTTTCAGCAGGCCCCCTGCATCTTCGAGCTCGTCTACTTCGCCCGCCCCGATTCGAAGGTCTTCGGAGTGAGCGTGGACCGGTCCCGGAGGGCCTTCGGCCGCCAGTTGGCCCGGGAGCACCCGGTGGAAGCCGATGCCGTCCTGGCCGTCCCGGACAGCGCCAACTCCGCCGCCCTGGGCTTCTCCGAGGAAAGCAGGATCCCGTTCGAGCTGGGCCTCCTGAGAAACCACTACGTCGGCCGCACCTTCATCCGACCCTCCCAGGCGGATCGGGACTTCAGCGCCCGGGTGAAGTACGCTCCCGTGCGGGAAGCCCTGGTGGGCAAGCGGATCGTGGTCGTGGACGACTCCCTGGTCCGGGGCACCACTTCCGGGAGCCTGGTGAACATCATTCGGGAAGCCGGGGCGGCGGAAGTCCACCTGCGCATCGCCAGCCCGCCGGTACGATTCCCCTGCTACTACGGCATCGACATGCCCACCCGGGAGGAGCTCATGGCCTCTCGCTTCTCCGTGGAGGAGATTCAGACTGAGTTGGGTGTGGACTCTCTGGGGTATCTCTCCCTGGAAGGGATGGAGGAGGCGGTGGCCGAGGCCGGCCCCTTCTGCAACGCCTGCTTCTCCGGGGACTATTCCGCTCCCCTGGTGGACATCGACCGCGGCCTCCTGAATCCGGGTGACGCCCGGTGTTGCTGATCCATCCACCTCCTGCCACCGCGATCCGTGTCGCGTGAGGTTACCCGGGAAGGGCTGAGAGCCCTCCCCAAGGCCGAGTTGCACGTCCACCTGGACGGGAGCCTCCGTCCCGCCACCATGATGGAGCTGGCACGCCGGGGAGGGATCGCCCTTCCCGCCTCCGATCCCGACGTCCTGGCCCGGGCCATGCGGGCCCAGGACTCCAGGAGCCTGGCGGAGTACCTGGAGAAGTTCGCCATCACCCTCCCCCTGCTGCAGAGGCAGGAGGCGCTGGAGCGGACGGCCTACGAGTTGGGGGAGGACGCGGCGGCGGAGAACGTTCGCTACATGGAGGTCCGTTACTCCCCTATCCTCCATACCCAGGGGAAAATGTCCCTGGAGGAGGCCGTAGAGGCCCCCCTCCGGGGCCTTGCGGCCGCGGAGCACACCTTCGGCATCCGCACCGGCCTCATCATCTGTGGGCTGCGGCACATGGACGCCTCCTCCTCCCTGGAGCTGGCGGAGCTGGCCGTGGCGTACAGGGACCGGGGGGTCGTGGCCTTCGACCTGGCCGGCAGGGAGGCTGGAAACCCGGCCCGAAGGCACCAGCAGGCCTTTCAATACGCCGCAGACCACAACCTGGCCATCACCATCCACGCCGGGGAAGCGGACGGGGCCGGAAGCATCGCACAGGCCATTCACGAGTGCCACGCCCGACGGATCGGCCACGGGACCCGGCTCCTGGAAGACCCGGCGCTGGAAGCGTATGTGAACGACTTCCGCATCCCCCTGGAGCTGTGTCTCACATCGAACGTCCAGACCCGGGCGGCTTCCTCCTACCACGAGCACCCTTTCCGCAGGTACTTCGACGCTGGCCTGGTGGTCACCCTGAACACCGACAACCGGCTGGTGTCCGGCACGACCCTCACGGAGGAGTACTGGCTGGCCCACCAACATCTTGGCCTGGAATGGGAGGAGTTGAAGGAGGTGGCCTTCCTGGGATTCCAGGCCGCCTTCCTCCCCTACGAGGCGAAGGTGAACCTGCTGGAGGAGGTGGAGGAGGAGATTCGCGGATTCGAGGAGGTCTAGCGCGGCCTCCCCATTCCCGACACCCAAGCGAGCGAGAAAAGCGAACCCCCCCACCCGGCGAGCCGGGTGGGGGGGTTCTTCTCCCGACAGAGCGGGAGGTTAGGGATTCATCGACTTAGCTGCCGTCGATGACGGTGATGAAGCCGTTGCCCACCGTGTCCAGGAGAGCAGTGCCGTTGGAGTACTTCAGCCCCATCACGTGGATATAGATGTTGGTTCCGTCCGCGAACTTCGCGACATCGTCGGAGGTCAGGGTGTAGGTCCAGGTGTAGTACCGGTTCCCACCCACTCCCTCGTCGGTGATGGCGGCGGAAGTCGCATTCAGAATGTCCACGATGTAGAAGTTGTCACCATCGCTGATGGTGCCGCTCGAATCGTCGTCCGTGGACAGGTAGATGTAGAGCTCACCCGTAGCGAACGGGTTGGCGAAGGAGCCTGCGGGACCCTGGGCGACGATCTCGAGATCGATCTCGGTCTCGTCGACGTCGGTGTCACATTCCACCAGGCCCTGACCGTTGCAGAGGTTCACTGCTGCGTCAGGCATCGTGGTCCCGAAAGCCGTGATTCCCGCCCCAGAGAAGTCCCCGGGGGTGTCCGAGAAGCTGGTGGCGAGGATGTTGTTAGAGGAGATGCCAGAGACGTTCCCGGCCAGGTCCGTATGGATGGCCCTGACGGCATCGTAGCGGGCCGCCGCGCCGAAGCCAGGATAGCTCTGCACGCCCATGATGGCCGGATCGATGCTGATGGAGGCCGTCTCCTCCGTGGGGAAGTTCCCGTCCCACGGATCCTGGTCGCCGGCATCGTTCGGGATGTTCCCACCAAGGGGGTACCAGACATCGAACCCGCCTGTGAGGTGGAACCCGAAGGCCGTGCTCCCCAGGTGCAGGTTGTCTTCCACGGGGACGGAGAAGGCCATGGGCTGGCCGAGATAGATGTACGCAGGCACGGAGACGTTGGCATTCACCGTCGGTGCCGTCTGGTCATTGTAGACCCAGCCCTCGATCATGGTGGCATTCTGTACGCCGGCCTGGTTGTTCATGGAGCCGTCGATGTAGAAGACACCATCGTCGAAGGACCAGTCCGGGTAGCAGGGCATCACGCCGGCGGCGGCGTTACAGGACTGGATCGGCAGCATCGTGTTCAGGGGGCCACCGTCGTCCACGTCATCCGCCCAGTAGTACTCGGTGTCGTCGGCGTCCCACCACTGGACGATACCCCGGAAGGGCACGCTCGAGAACCCTGAGCGGTCCTCGGAGGCGCTGACATTCAGGCCGCCCAGATCCACGGCGGCAACGGCGTCAGCGATGTTGTAGATCACCGGCGTCGGCGGCTGATCCACGATCGTCTGGTTGGTCGGAGCCGTATCGTCGTACCCGAAGGTCAGGTCGGTGTCGTTGGAGTCACCGTTCCCCTCGAGGCACATGAAGGACCACTGCTCGAACTTGTCCCAGGCCACGACGCAGAGGTCATGGTCGGTATTGTTCAGGCTCAGATCCAGGGCGGCATCCAGCATGGTGCCGTCCTCGGCGACTGCGGGATACGCAGTGAAGTCCACCGCATCGTCGTCGAGCAGGACCTCGAGGTCGTCATCGGTCAGGTCATCGAAGGCGTCGATGTAGAACATGATGTGGTCCACACCGATCCCGTCGTCCTCCGGATCGTCGGTCAAGCCATCGTACGGCATGTAGGCCGGCCCGACCCAGTTCTGGGAGCAGCATGCGAGCTCGGGGTCCGTCACCTGATCGGTGAGGTAAAGGTCGGACTCATCGAAGTAGGCCGGCTCGTAGTCGAAATCGACCGTGCTCACATTGGTGCCGGCGAGAGTGGCCCAGGTCGAGAAACCGGCCAGGGTGCCGTCGGAGAACTCGCCGTTGCCAATCCAGATCCCCTCATCGGTGTAATCGTCAAAACCGTAATCGTCGTAGATGTAGGGGAACTCTTCAGTGACCGGGAAAGGACCGTCCACTGTGAAGTTGTCCCAGTCGAAATAGACGTCCATCGAGCTGAGAGTCTTCCCGGAGTAGAGAGTGGCCATGATCTTGACGGTGATCAGCCCGCCCACAACGTAGTCGCCGTCCACCACACCCTGGAACTCGGGCGTGAAGACCGCCGTCACCATGTCGGTGTTATTGAACGTCAGGTTCATGCTGGTGGTGACGTTGGACTGCTGGGCGTTCTCCAGGGACAGCACCGCGGAGAGCTCATAGGTGTCGTTGGCGTAGACCGGCGCACCCGTGGTCCCGTCGAAGTCGTTGGTGAAGATCGTGAAGGTGATCTCCAGGACGCCGCCCTGAAGCTGCTCCTCGGCAACGGCGCTACCCAGGGTCTGGCATCCGTTGGCGATCTCCGCGCCGTCCAGGAGGACGCAGACCTTCTGGAGGTCGTTCTGGCCCGGATCAACCTGGAGGGTGATGTCGATCTGCCCCGCCACGTTGTTGGGGTTGATCGTGGCGCCGGTGAGGGCGTTCGTCACGCTCTTGATGACGACGTTGGCCGTCACGGGATCCACCACCACGTCGGCCTCACCGAAGAAGGAGACTTCCTTGGCCTCGCCCACGCCCACGGACACCTGGTAGGAATCGTTCGCGAAGGTGTAACCCTCGGGGACGGTGATGGCGACCGTGTAGTCTCCCTTCCGGAGACCGGAAACTGAGTAGTGACCGGCCTCGTCGGTGACGGCGTTCTTGGCGCCCTCCGGCCCGGTCAGGGTGACGGCAACACCAGCCAGCGCACCTTCGCCTTCGGCCCGGACGGTACCGCTGATGTTGGCGGTTCGGATGTAGGACCCGGCGAAGTCGACGGTCACGACCTGCCCGGCCGTAGTGATGGTGATGGTCTTCGTCTGCGTCCCGAAGACGATGTCATCCAACTCGAAACCGACGATGGCCACGGCGTAGCTGCCCGCCTCTACGCCCGTAAAGGAGTAGGCGCCACCGGCGCCGGTGGTCACGCTGCCGGAGGTCGGTCCGACCAGCGCGACATTCACGCCGGAAAGCCCGGTCCCCTCGACGGCCACCGTTCCGGAGATCGTCCCGGTGATGGGCGGCTCGGTGGACTTACCGTTGTCGTCGTCGCAGGCCGTCAGCGGCATCGCCACCAACGCAGCCAGGACGAGGAATCGGAGGTGCTTCATGGTGTTGGTCTCTCCATGGATGGAGTGGAAGATGCCCGCTGGCCGTCGAGCTCTCTCGAGCCTCGATCCTACCGACTCCAGCCGCAGCCAGAGGCCCCCTCGGGGGCACGGGAATACCGGGAGGGGAAAGGGCAAGAATAGTGCCAGGACGGGAGAACCCTTAAGTCTTTAAGCGGAATAAACTTACGTGTTCTTTCAAACCGACGGAAACCATCAAATTCCTGAGCCACCCTCAGAAATCTGATGGTTCCGTGAAAACGGCCCGGAGACCCCCCCTTCCGGGGTTTGTCAAGAGGGGAGAGCCGGTGCCTTCCGGAGGAACTCCTCCGCCATGTCCACGAACTCGGAGGATCCCAGGTACAGCGGCGTCCTCTGGTGGAGCCCGGCCGGAACGATCTCCAGGATATTCTGCTCGCCGTCCGAAGCCCTGCCCCCGGCCTCCACACACACCTTGGCCAGGGGCGAGGCCTCGTAGAGGAGCCGGAGCTTCCCCTCCGGGCTGGCGGTGTCCCGGGGATACATGAAGATGCCTCCCTTCATGAGGGTCCGATGAAAGTCCGCCACCAGGGAACCGATGTAACGGGAGCGGAAGGGAGGAAGATCCGTCTCCCCCATGCCCTTGAGGCACTTGACCATCTCCTGCTGTCCCCGGGACCAGCGCTGGTAATAGGCCTCGTTCACGGAGTAGTAGCGTTGGGGGGGATCCGGAATCTGGATATTGGGGTGGCTCAGGAGGAACTCCCCGATGGAGGGGTCCAGCGTGAACCCGTAGACACCGGCTCCGCTGGTGTAGACCATCATGGTGGAGGAGCCGTAGAGGACGTATCCCGCTGCCACCTGACGGATCCCCGGCTGGAGACAGTCGGCAACGGACCCCCGCTCACCACCCGAGATCTTGTGGTGGATGGAGAAGATCGTCCCGATAGAGATATTCACGTCGATGTTGGAGGAGCCGTCCAGGGGATCCACCAGGAGGACGTAATCCCCCACGGGGAACTGCTCCGGGATGGGGATGACGTCCTCCTCCTCCTCCGACACCATGCAGCAGAGGTTCCCACCGTGGTCCATGGCGTTGTAGATGACGTCCTGGGCGAACTCGTCCAGCTTCTGCACCGTCTCGCCCTGCACGTTCACCGTCCCGGCGCTGCCCAGGATGTCCACCAGCCCTGCCATGGCCACCTCCCGGTGGATGAGCTTCGCAGCCAGCGCCATGTCCACCAGGATGTTGCTCAGCCTCCCTGTGGCTTCGGGGTACCGGCGCTCCTGCTCGATGATGTGTCTGTCGATGGTGACGACGGCGACGTCGGCCATGGCTGATCCTCAAGAGGAGGGTGGTACGTGACTCCGATCTCGCCAACTCCTGCTCCATATACGATTACCTCTTCCGGGGGTCAACCGGAATACTCTCGAATCCCGCTCCACCGCGCTCCTGCCGCACACGATAGCTTCCGTCCTTCCGGGCCTGGAGGGTGAGCGTTCCGTCCTGGTCGGTCCGATACACCTTCACGCCCCTGGCCTCCAGGCGCCGGAGGACGGCAGCGTGGGGGTGTCCGAAGCGGTTCCGGAGGCCCGCAGAGATCAGGGCGACTTCCGGGGTGATGCGCTCCAGGAGCTCGGGCGAGGTGGAGGTCCGACTCCCGTGGTGGCCCAGCTTCAGGACCTGAATCGAAGGCGACAGAAGCCGTGGGAGGAGCGTCTCTTCCACCTCCGCCGGGGCGTCTCCCGTGAGGAGGGCCGAGAAGGAGCCGAGACGGACCTCGAGAACCAGAGATACGCCGTTGGCACCATCCGCCTCGGCGAGATCTCCTTTCTCTTCCGGGGGCCAGAGGACCCGGATTGCCACACCGTCCAAATCCAGGGAGTCGCCGGCTGCACCGACGGTCCACGGCACGTCCCTGGCCTGGGCTCCCTCCAGAGCGTCCAGAAAGACTCCCGTGCCCACCGCCATCCCCGGGTCCATCACTCCACCCACCGGATACTCCCGGAGAATCGCCCCGGCTCCTCCCACGTGGTCCATGTCCGGGTGTGTGAGGACCATGAGCTCGAGGCCACCTGCCCCTCTCCTGCGAAGGTAGGGGAGAACGGCCCGAGCCCCGGCATCGTAGCGCTCCGTTCGCGGTCCGGCGTCCACCAGGATCCAACGCCCCCTGGGAGAGCGGAGAAGGATCGCGTCCCCCTGCCCCACGTCCAGGACCACCATCTCCAGCGTCCCCCACCCTGCCACCCGGTCCGCCACCGGCCACAGGATCAGACCGGCGAGAGCCGCCGTTCCCAGCAAGGTTCGCCTCCCCCACCGCCGTTCTCGAGGCAGGACCGACCAGAGAAGGCGGGCCAGTGCCATTCCCACCACCCCCGCCACCACCCCGGGCCTCGAGACCCAGAGCGATGCCAGGGGGAAGGTCCCGGCCCAATCCACCAGGCTGCGGAAGAGCCAGAGGTCCGCCTCCACCCCATGGGCGAGGAAGGACCCCAGGGGCCAGCTCACGAAAGAGGCCACCAGGCAGAGGAAGATTCCCGGAATCGCCAGCGTCA
>Ga0316577_10000134_pt1 | contig 21961 bp, 22 predicted proteins | sample S5NA_FD_203073 | JGI IMG/M metagenome (GOLD analysis project Ga0316577, IMG submission 203073) | Rhizosphere microbial communities from salt marsh grasses in Alabama, United States - S5-7_050615r2r1 | ecosystem: Host-associated > Plants > Roots > Rhizosphere | place: USA: Alabama | collected... | reverse complement strand
TCCGGTTCATCGTGTCCTCCCCTCGGCAGCGTTCGTCCCGCGGCGCCCCTTTAGGGCTGGTAGGCGATCAGGCCGAGTGTCTTGGGTCCAAAATGCACGACCAACGAAGTTGTCAAGTCCGTCACAAAGGTCACCCGGCAATTGAACAGGCTCTCGGCGCGCGCCAGCAGTTGCTGACCCTCATCCGGGGCCTCGGCGTGGACCACGGCCAAGTTAACCGGCTGTGTGGTGCCTACCGCCTCTGTCATGAGTTCGATCATGCGGTCGATGGCTTTGCGGCGGGTGCGCACCTTCTCCGATACGTCGATGATCCCCGCCTCCAGCACGACGATCGGCTTGACGTTGAGCAGCGAGGCCAGGCTGCTCTGCAACTTGCCGACCCGCCCGCTCATCTGGGCGAAGCGCAGATCGTTGAGGGTCAGGATGATGTTCATCCGCTCGCGCACGACCTCCATGCGGGCCAAGATCTCGGCCACGCTCTTGCCCTTCTCCACCATGCGCGCCGCTTCCAGCACCATGAAGCCAAGGCCAGCCGCACCACACCCGCTATCAAAGGGGTGCACGCGCACCTGGTCGCGCATCATCTCCTTGGCCAACTCGGCTGATTGGTAGGTCCCGCTCAGTTTAGCCGTGACATGAATAGAGATGATATCGTCCGCGCCCTGTTTCACGAGATGGGAATAATGCTCCCGGAACTGCCCGGCTGACGGCTGGGAAGTCGAGGGCAGGCTGCCCGTCTCTTCGATCTTCTGATAGAAGGTCGCGCGGTCGATGGTGACCCCATCTTCATACGTGTCCGTGCCGAACTGGATATTGATCGGCACAATGTGGATGCCATACCGCTCCGCAAATCCCGGTGGCAGGTCACAGGTTGAGTCGGTGGCGATCCTGATCATGGACACGTACACCCCCTTCCAGCTGGCTCACTCAAGCGATGGGCCCCTCACGTCCTCACGGAGGGCCACCAGGGTCCGGTGGTACAGCGACTTGATGGCACCCTCGCTGCGGCCCATGATGTCGCCAATTTGCGCATTGGGCAGCCTTTCCACAAACTTGAGGAGCAGCAGCTGTTGGCGGTCGTCGGGCAGGCGGCGGATGGCGGCCAGGAGCGTGTCCCACCGCTCACTCCGGGCGGCCTGCTCGAACGGTCCTGGGTCTTCCCGAGCATGGACCATGGCCACTTGCTCCAGGGGAACCACCTTCCGCCGGCTGTGGTCGCGGTGCCAGTTGGCCACCAGGTTGTGGGCGATGCGATAGAGCCACGCAGAGAAAGGCGCCCCCCTGTCCACATACCGGGGGATATGCTTCAACGCCTGCACAAAGACCTTGGCTGTCAAGTCCTCGGCGTCGTGGTGGTTTCCCGTGCGATAATAGACATAGTTATAGATCCTGTCAACGTACTGTTCGTACAGGAGACCGAACGACTCTGGATCTGTCTTGGCCTTTTCGACCAGGGCTGCCTCGTCTATTGGATCTTGCACAAGAAATGCCTCTCCAGCGCCCACCGGTCTCGCACAGTAGAAACACCGATAGGCTCAAATGGTTGCGCGCTAGTATAACAAAGATGCCCAAGATGGTCAACTGCGGCTACGGTCATCCGACAGGAGGCATCCGTTGCCCGCAGTGCGGTGGCCCATGCCAACCGGCGGCCCGCCAACCGGCTGGCAAGTCGCTTGCCTCCTGACCGTGAGTGATGTATAATGGCAGCACGCTTGGAAAGCACCAGATATCATTGGAAACCCGCTTTCGGCCACAGCCTACTTCCAGGCAAGACGGCTCGCTGAGTGACTTGGGTCGCCCAGCCTTCCAGCGATATCGTAGACTCGGGAGCGCAGACAGAGATGGACCTGGAACCAGATTTGGAGCTACAGGTAGCTGTGGCCAAAGTCAGCAAATATGCGGTCAGCGAAAGCGGTGACACGGTAGAGGTCATCGAGCGGCCCCACGGCGGGCTGTCCGTCGTGCTGGTCGACGGCCAACGCAGTGGGCACTCGGCCAAGGCCATCAGCAACATCGTGGCCCGCAAGGCCGTGTCGCTGCTGGCAGACGGTGTGCGCGACGGGGCAGCGGCCCGCGCGGCGCACGACTATCTGCGGACCCTGCGCGGCGGACAGGTATCGGCCACGCTCAACATCGTCTCCGTCGATCTCGGCACCCGCACGATTGTCATCTCGCGCAACAGCCACTGTCCTGTCGTCGTCGTCCACGGCCAGCAGGACCAACTGACCCTGCTTGACGCCCCCAGCACCGCCATCGGCGTGCGCGTTCGCACCCGGCCGGTCATCACCGAACTGCCTGTCGAGCAGGATCTTCACGCCGTGATCTTTACCGACGGCCTGCTGACAGCCGGAGAGCGAAACGGTCATCCCTGGGATCCTGTAGCCTTTGTCAAGGAGTGGCTGGCTGCTGAGCCGCGGGAAGGGCCGGCACGTGCCCTGGCCGACGCGCTGCTCGCCCGTGCCGTCGAACTGGACCAGAATCGGCCCAACGATGATATGAGCATAGTCGTCTTTTCGGTGGTCCCTAGGCAACATCTGGACAAAGTGCGTCGCATGTCCGTCCGGTTTCCCATCTGAGTCACTTGACATGGCACTCCGTACCCGGCTCTGGAGACGCTACCTGGTAGCCAACTGGCGCGACATCCGTGTCCTGCTGGGACAATTCCAGGTCCCCTTGATCCTTTTCGCGGCCAGTGTCCTCCTGGGTGGGATGTTGTTCGACCTGCTATACACTCACGCCGCTCTTCGGGAGATGACCTATGTCGAGGCAGTGTATGCCATATTCTCCATGATCTTTTTCGGAGCCAGTGTGCCCTTTCCCGAGCGCTGGTACTTGCAGGCCTTTTTCTTCGTCATGCCCATCATCGGCCTAGGCCTCATTGCCCAAGGCGTAATCAACTTCGGAGTGATGCTTTTCAACAAGTCAGCCAGAGAGGATGAGTGGCAGGTGGCAATTGCCTCAACCTACAAAGAGCACATTATCATTGCCGGCATCGGGCGCCTGGGTTATCGCATCGTCCAGGAACTTCTCGCTTCCGGCGAAGAGGTCGTGGGTATAGAGATTGACCCGCAGGGCGAATTCGTGCAGCGCGTCATGGCCCTCAAAGCCCCAGTAATCTTTGGGGATGCAACGCATTCCGACGTATTGAGGCAGGCAGGGGTGGAGCGCGCCAGTTCGCTCATCACCTGTTCTCAAAACGACTTGACAAACCTGGAGATTGCGCTTGTCGCGCGTGAACTTCGACCCGATATCCACATTGTCCTGCGGATGTTCGACCACGACATGGGGCAAAAGATGGCCCATGGATTCAACATCAAGACAGCCTTCAGTACTTCCGCTCTGGCCGCGCCAGCCTTTGCCCGCGCAGCGATGCGCGCCGACATCATCCACGCATTCTACGTCGGAGACCATCTGCTCAACGTCAGCGAGCTCCAGATCAACAAGGGATCGTCACTCATCGGCCGCGAGGTATGTGATCTGGAAAGTGAGCTCGATTTCTCTATCATCCTCCATGCCCGGAACGGTCAAGTCGACATGCACCCTGCGCCTCATACCGTCCTGGAGCCTGGCGATCAGCTCTGTGTCTTTGCCTCGCTGGAGGTGCTGAATCAACTGAGACGGCTTAACCATCCGGGGGCAACCTAGTTCGCTGCTTCGGAGGACAGACGGAGCGCAATGCGCGTGAAGGTCGTGGGGCCCTGCGCCTCAGGCAAAAGTGTGCTGGCAGCTGGGCTGAGACGCCTCGGCTACGAAGCCTCGTCGGCAGCACAGGACCATTCCTATGTGCCTGACATGTGGCAGCGCTTGAACCCGCCGGATGTCCTCATCTACCTCGACGTGGACCTGGACACGGCGCACCGGCGAGGACGGACAGGCACCGGCTGGGATCAACACTACCTGGATGAGCAACATCACCGGCTGCGCCATGCCCGGCAGCACTGCGACCTGTATCTGCAGACCAGCCAACTGAGTGAGGATGAGGTATTGGCCCAGGCGGTCGCCTTCTTGGAAGGCCTGCGCTAGTCCGGGTCGTGGAGGGCTGTGACGCTTGCCACCAGCTGCTCATCCAGAGTGAGGGCTGTGCGCCAGCCGCGGAGGCACCCGCAGACCAGCAGAACCTGGCAGAGCAAGCATTAGGAGCACCCTGATCGGAACATGGACAGCCAATCGGACCGCAATGTACAGGGCATCGCCACGACGCTGCTCTCGACCCTCTTTGCCGGCTTGGCACCCATCTTTGGCAAGATGGCTTACCAGGCCAGCGTCTCGCCAGCGGCGCTGGTTGCGCTGCGTACAGCACTGGCCGCTGGCCTGTTGTGGGCCCTCTATCTCCTGTTCTGGCGTCCGTATGTATCCATTGACCGGCACAACCTCATCGGCTGCATCGGTATGGGGCTGGCCAATGGCATCGGTTCCCTGCTGTACTACAATGGCCTGTCCCGCGTGAACGCTTCGCTGGCCCACCTCCTCTACTCCATGTATCCCTTCTGGGTTTTTGTCTTCCTCTCGGCCGCCGGTCACCCCGTGTCGCGGCTTTCCCTCCTGCGCTTGGCCATGGCGCTGGTCAGCGTCTTCCTGCTCACCTGGCAGGGGGCAGGGCTGGTCGATCCTCTGGGCGTGACCCTCATGCTCAGCGCTGGGGCCCTTTATGGCTTCCACTTGGTGCTGGGCCAATGGACCCTCGCCGACGTGGACTCGCGGACGGTCACTCTCTACGGGTTGACAACCATGGCTGTCGTCGTGAACATCCCCTTCTTGCTACGGGGTGCACCAGGGGGCCCGATCCCGGCCATGGGTTGGACGGCCATCGTGCTCCTGGCCCTGTTTCCCACCGCCCTGGCCCGGTTGCTCGTCTTTGCCGGGCTGCGTAAGCTGGGCGGCTTCCAGACCGCCCTTCTGGGCCTTGCCGAACCCCTGGTCGCGGTGGTTCTGGCCTTTGTGCTGCTGGGTGAGAGATTCACGCCACAACAATGGCTCGGAGCGGTGCTTTTTGCTGTGAGTGTGCTTCTCATCCGTCGCGATACCGGGCTGCAACTCACCGACGAAAGAGCCTGGTGGCAGGAGCTGGCCCCAGCCGAGGGGGACTCCGGAAGCCCGGAGGGAGCAACAGGCAGCTGAGCGTGCGCCTCGTCCCGGTTCTAGCCCCTAGTCTGTGAGGGCAAAACGCAGAATTGTGCCTTCCCCTCCAGAATGGTATAATTTTCTGTTGTGAAATGGTTGGGGGAGAATCCACTACATACCCTATTACTCCTTACCGAGAGGCCTGGTCGCTGGCCTGCGTGGCTGATGAGCCTCATATTGCTGACCCTGGCGCTGAGCGCGGCGCTGGTCTGGGCTCTGGCCATTCAGGAACCCCTCTGGGGCTGGACCATCCTCCTGGGGCTACTGCTCCTGTTCGTCGCCGATTGGACGCTGTTGGCCGCCTTGCCGCGCCTGGGCCTCTCTTTCGGGGCAGTCCAACCCCCGTTGTTGGCTTGGGCCCTGCTCCGCACCGCGCTGGCCGTGCTCGTCGCACCCTTGGCGGCGCAGTGGTTGCTACCAGTATTGCTCGTCTTGCTCACAGCTCAGCTTCTGCTCTGGACTCTACTCGCGTATGGCACCCTCATCGAGCCATTCCGTGTACAGGTTACACACATCGCCGTACCCAACCAAGAACTGGGCAATCCAGCGCCGCCGCTCCGGATCGTGCAGCTCTCTGACGTGCACGTCGAGCGTCTCACCAAACGAGATCTCTCGCTTCCTGCCCTGGTGGCAAGCCTCTCACCAGATCTGATTGTGCTCACCGGCGATTTCCTGAGCACTTCCTACAACGACGATCCGCGCGCCGTGGCCGACCTGGTCCTGCTCCTGCAAAAGCTACATGCTCCCGGCGGGATCTATGCCGTGTGGGGTACGAAGGATGTGGACCGGCCAGAGGTACTCCGGCCGGCGATGGAGGAACTGGGTATTGTGGTCCTGGAGGATCGGGCACAGGAGATCGAGATTGCTGGCCGGAGACTGTGGTTAATGGGCCTGTCCCCAACGCGCGATCTGGCCGCGGACTCGGCTCGGCTGGCCAATCTGGTCGCCACAGCTCCAGCCGGGATCCCCAGATTGCTCCTGTACCATACGCCCGATCTGATGCCCGAGGCCGCGGCGCTTGGCATCGACCTCTATCTGGCTGGGCACACCCATGGAGGGCAGTGGCGACTACCTGGCTTTGGGGCCATCCTGACCAGTTCCCGGTACTGGAAACGCTACGAAGCCGGACTCTACTGCCGGGACAAGACCCACATGTACGTCAGCCGCGGTTTGGGTCTCGAGGGCTTTGGCGCACCTCGTGCGCGCTTCTTCTGCCCCCCTGAGGTTGTAAACGTGACTTTCGGCGGGCAGGTCCCACTTACTGCAGCCGGTCAGCTGGCCGGCTGCAGGCGGGGGGAGCACTGACCGTGTTCGGATCCTGGACCCCCTTCGTCGCTTTGGTCGGGACTCTGCTTCCCCTGCTGTGGATCAAACGCTGGATCACGCGCCACCTCCAGGAACTCAGCCTGCGCTGGGCGGGCGATCCAGACGTCGCCTTGTTCGTGTACTTTGTGATCGTGCTGCCCGGCGTCGTCCTGCACGAACTGAGCCACTGGTTGATGGCCAAGATGCTGGGCGTCCGGGTGAGTGGGCTGGCCATCGGCCCTGTCCGCAAGGGCAACAGCCAGCGAGTATCCCTCGGCTCCGTCCGGGTCTCCAAAGTCGATCCATTGCGCTCCAGCCTCATCGGCCTGGCTCCCCTCTTGGGGGCGACGGCCGTGATCCTGGTGATCGGCAACCTAGTACTGGGCGTGGACGAGTTGGCCCAGACGATGGCAGGCAGCGCACACCAGCTGGCCGCACGAGTAGAGATGTTGGTGCAGGTACCTGACTTTTGGCTATGGCTATATCTGATCTTTTCCGTATCCAACACCATGCTGCCCAGTGAGTCGGACATGTCCGCTGTGCGCCCCGTGCTCATTTTCCTGTCCATCGCAGGCCTGGTTTTCCTGATCCTCGCCGGGGTGCCCAACATCCCCCAAGAGGTCGTGGATCTAGTAGAGGCGATCGCCGGGTATCTGGCCTCCGCCTTTGGCCTGACGTTGGCCGCCGACCTGTTCTTTGTGGCGATCGTCGCCGTGTTGATCTGGCTGACTCGCCGGCTGCAGGGGGGATAACGCTGTCCCACACTGCCCGTTCTGCTTGGACAAGACCTTTCCACGAGAGTAAAGGAGGAACAAAATGACCAATCCCTGGGTCAAGTGGTGGGAAAACCTGCAAAGGCAGTGGACCTTGATGAACGCTTCAGTGATTCAGGCCCAGTTGCTGGTCCTGGGCGCCGCGCTGCTGGCAGCCTTGAGCATCGACCGCATCCTGGAGCAGTATCGGGGCTCATGGGTCGGTGACCCGGAACAACGCCGGCTGAGAGCCATCTTGTGGGCGACCAAGTACCCTGCCCTGGCCCTGCTCTTTGGCTACGTGGCCCTGAGCATCTACTCGGCCACTGGTCGGCCGTCCTACACGCTGCAGAGACTGGTCAGCCTCTTCTGGTTCGTACTGGCCTACGCCCTTGCCGCCAAATCGGTGGTAGTGCTCCTGCCCGCTGGCGAGGCCCGCCGCATCATCCGCCGTATGTTATTGCCTGCCCTGGCCATCCTGGGCATCCTGCACCTGATTGGCTTGCTGGGGGTGATATGGGGCTGGGCGACCCAGCCCCTGTTCAGCGCATCCTGGGGGACCGTCACTACGGCCAAGGTTCTCACCGCTGTGGCCATCGCTGTGGCCTTCTGGTTTGGTGCGCGGCTTGCCCGGAGTGTCTTTTTGCGCGCAGTGCTGCCCCGGACCAACACCGATCCGGATCTCGCCGAGTCGGCAGCGAGTTTTGTCCAGTTCGTCGTCGTCGTTGTCGGCGTGTGGATCGCCATCGCCACGCTGGGCGTCCAGCTGTCCAACCTCACCCTCCTCATCAGCGCGCTTACGGTAGGCATCGGCTTTGGCCTGCAAGACGTAATCAAGAACGTCATGGGCGGCATGATCCTCCTGTCCGAAGGATACGTCCGGCCGAACGAAGTGTTCGAAATCTCTGGCGAATCGGGCATTGTGGAGCGGATCGGGATCCGCTCGACCACCGTCCGCACCTGGGATGGATCTCAGGTCATTATCCCCAACTCCGACCTTATCACCGGAAAGATCACCGACATGACCGATTCTCGTCGGGTCGATATTCAGGTCGGGGTCTCGACGGCGACCGATCCGCGCCAAGTAGAGCAGCTGTTGCTAGAGCTCGCCAGATCCCAACCCGACGTCGTCGCCGATCCTGCACCCTCGGTGGTCTTTGACAATTTCGGCGAGAGTACCTTTGACTTTTCACTCTACTGCTTTGTGGCTGACCGCAGCCAGGTGATCGCCACCCGCAGTGCTCTACGCTACGCGATTGTGGAAACCTTTGACCAGCAAGGCGTGGAGATGCCCTTCCGCCAGCTCGACGTGCACCTGCGCTCTGGATGGTCCAACCCCAAAGACCAACCTCAGCCGGAGGGATAGGCTGGCAACGTCGTCAGTCGTTGATCCTCGATAGGGTGACCGACGGTGAAGTGATATAGGCTTTGGAACTGGTGCGCCTCCAGCCCCAAGAGCTCGTGGACCGGATCGTCAAAAAAGCAGCCGATGCCTGTGCCTCGCAGCCCGGTCGCCTCGGCCTCCAAGTAGAGCAGCTGGCCGATGAGGCCGCATTCCCAATATAGCCGCCGGTAGAACCAGGGTCCCCAGCGCCTGAGGGGTTCTGCAAAGTGGGCGATCATGCCCAGGCTGAAGCAACTGTCCGCAGCAATGTCCTGCTGGCAGGAGAGCTGGCGGGCCACGGCCTGCGCGTCCCCAGGCACCAGCAGGTACAGGTCCAACCCCGATGGACAGGAGTCTGGCTGGGTCCAACGGAACCTGGTATCCACCGTTTCTCGCAGGGCTTCTCTATGCTCTGGGTTCCGAACCAGGAAGTAGAGACCCGGCGAGAGCCCTTCGACCCGGTGGACGAAAAGGGCCAGATGCACCTGGGGTGGCCAGGGTAATGACGCAAAGGGATATTGCTCCGGCCAGCCCATCACTTTCTGCAGAATGGTGTAGAAGGCCTCGCGCTGAAGCGTGCCATGCGGATCCATGGCCACAGCACTGCGCCGCTGCCGGACAACCTGCCGCAGTGAAGGGGGTTGCCCAGGCCGCCTGATCTGGTCCAGAGCCTCAGCGCCCTCTGGTGTACCGGGCAGGCTCGGATCCCGGTCATGGTCCGCCGTGGTCGGCGGTTTTTCCGTGGCCACTGCTACCTCATCGATGATCGGCCAGTCCGCGTGTCGGGGGCTCAGTTGGTTAGGGCTGCCCTGCCAGGTGAGATCCCCAAAGGCAGCCTGGACCTCTGCAGGCAAGGATACGGGCCCGCAGGTCTGGCCCTGGGGATAGACCACCAGCAGACAGTCCGGATGTTCCGGCTCTGCCCGGTGGGCCGGCCAGAGCCCCAGCAAGCTGGCGACCTGCGCGGACCCGAGATCATCCAGCAGCACCGCCTGCCAGCCCAGGCCAGCCGCCGCCAGGTTGACGGCGGCCAGAGCATGGCCCACATCCAGCTGGCAGTAGCGAAAGGCCCGTTCGCCATACTTCCAGGCCTCACGCCAGTAGATGGACGACAGGCCGACCAACACGGCTTCCCGGGGAACCTGGTCAGCCAAAGCCCGCCAAACCTCAGCGGGCACGTCCGCCCGCACTTCCAGCGCGTGATCCAGCGGCACGTAGTGGGCCACCAGTGGGCCGTCGCACAGGCCTTCTATGGGCCCACCGAGCAGATAGCCCTCCGTGGGGTGCAGGTTGCCGCTGGAAGGGTTGACGCGCAGCGACCAACGGACGTCACCAGCGCGCTTCCAGGCCGAAATCGCCAGGCTGTCATAGAACAGCTGCGAGATGGATCGATGATCCAGCCGCCGTGGTGCGGCCCGACCAGCAAAGAAGGCTGCATCATATGGCGGCGACGCATCGATCGGGATCTGGGCCAGCGGGATCCGGCGGGCGCCCTCATAGATCCGGAAGGGATCGGGCTGTGTGGCCCAATCCAGCCGGCCTGGGCCCCGGGCGTACCGGCCAAAGGAGTGCTTCGTCCGCTCGTGATAGGCCAGGGTCTGTTCCAACTTGTCAATCATCCCACTCCTCTCGATAGACGGGACGAACGCTAATGCGGGAAGCATTATGCAACCGTGCTAGAATCGCTTCCCGGCGGGCTTGGCGCTCTGCCCAGCCTCGGCAGGCCCGCGCTGATCGGCGCCCGACTCCAGGCCCCTCATAGTAGTCCCCCCAGAGGATCTTGTTGGGCGCATAGGCCATTTCCGAAGAGTGTCGGACGCCGAGGTCCAGCGTGCGCCGCGACGGATCTGGATTCGGTGTCCGCCAGTCCTGCAGATTATAGCGCCTCTTGTGCGAATGGACAAGCCCTGATCGCCACCGCCGCTAGCTCCTCGTTCCAGAAGCCAAGCCTTGCAGCCCCTGCTTTTTGACAGCCATGCCCGTTCGTGCTATACTCGCTATAACAATCATAAGTCTTTGCGCCGCTTCGCTGCGGCCCGACACAGCCAGTCCAAATACTGAAAGGAGAACAAAATGGAACTCGGCAAGAACTTGGAAAACGCCCTGAACGAACAGATCCGCGAGGAGCTGGCATCGGCCTATATTTATCTCTCGATGGCTGCCTATCTCGAGACGATGAACCTGCCCGGCTTCGCCCATTGGATGCAAAAGCAGTCCGATGAGGAGATGGAGCATGCCATGAAGTTCTACGCGCACATCAACGAGCGCGGAGGACGCGTGGTGCTACAGGCCATCGAACAGCCCCCCATCGATTTCGAGGGGCCCACGGACATCTTTGAGCAGGCACTGAAGCACGAGCAGTACATTTCGAGCCGCATCATCGACCTCTACAAGCTGGCTGAGAAGGAAGGTGAATATGCCAGCTTCAGCGTCCTGCAGTGGTTCGTGGATGAGCAGGTAGAGGAAGAAGAGAGCGCCACAGAAGTCCTGGAATACCTGCGCCTGATCGGCGACAAGGGCCAAGGGCTCCTCATGCTGGACCGCCAGCTCGCCCAGCGATAGGGTGCGTTCGGCTCCAAGCTGATTGGAGACAACCAGGGCGGAATCACTGCAGGGCAAGCCTGTTGCCCTTCGGGATTCCGCCCTTTGATTTTCGGTGACGATGAGCCAGCAAGCTACCGTCCTCTACGACGGCGACTGCGGTATCTGCACAGCGAGGGTCATACCATCCGGTTGAACAGCAACAGCTTTTTTACCTCTCCGATGGCTTGCGTGATCTTGATCTCGCGGGGACAGGCGCCTGTGCAATTAAAGATTGTGCGGCAGCGCCATACACCATTGCGGTCGTTGAGGATCTCCAGGCGCTCGTTGGCACCCTGATCGCGGCTGTCGAAAATGAAGCGGTGCGCCTGTACGATGGTCGCCGGCCCGACAAAGTCCCGGTTGCCCCAGTAGGAGGGGCAGGAGCTCGTGCAGGCAGCGCAAAGGATGCACTTGGTCGTATCGTCATAGCGCTCGCGATCCTCCTGGCTCTGATAGCGCTCCGTGGGTGGATCTGGATCATAGTTGATGAAGTAGGGCTTGATCGAGCGATACTTCTCAAAGAAGGGTTCCATATCGACCACCAAGTCCTTGACGATCCGGAAGCCGCGCAGTGGCTCGACGGTCACCCGGGCACCGAGGTCGCGCATGAGGACCTTGCAAGATAGACGGTTGACGTTGTTGATCGTCATCGCATCGGAACCACAGACCCCATGGGCGCAGGAGCGACGGAAGGCCAGTGTGCCGTCCTGATACCACTTGACGTGGTGTAGGGCATCCAGGAGGCGGTCCGAGGGCTCAACCTCGACGGGATACTCTTCCCAGTGTGGCTTGTCGTCGGTTTCCGGATTGAAACGTTGGATCTTGAGCGTCACGTTCATCTGTTGCTCCCTAGGATATCACCCAGCCGGAGGCTCTGCGGTTGATGCACCAGCAGATTGGACAGGTACCATGCCGCCTCAGTACGTCCTCGGTTTGGGTTCAAAGCGGGTAATGCTCACCGGTTTGTATTTGAGCTCCACCCCCTCTTCGGTCTGGTAGGCCAGGGTATGTTTTAGCCAGTTGTCGTCATCCCTCTCCGGGTAATCCTCGCGCGAGTGGGCGCCCCGGCTCTCTTTCCGAGCCAGCGCGCTTGCCGCGGTCACTTCAGCCACGTCCAACAGGTAGCCCAGCTCGATGGCCTCCAGAAGCTCTGTGTTGAACCGTTTGCTCTTACCGTCCAGCGCCACACTTCGGTACCGAGCCTTCAGCTCAGCCACCTTGCTCAGGGCCTCCTTCATCTGCTCCTCGACGCGGAACACCCCAACGTCATCCATCATCACATCTTGGAGTTCCTGCCGAATGTCTGCCACACGCTCGCTGCCGGTCTCGCCGAGTAATCGCTCCACCTCATCGCAGGCTTCGCAGTCGGGTTCGGCGGGTAGGGTGACAAAGTCATTTTTCCCGATGTACCGGGCCATGTCCTGGCCCGCGCGCCGCCCGAACACGACCAGGTCCACCAGCGAGTTGGTGCCGAGTCGATTGGCGCCGTGTACTGAGACGCAGGCACACTCGCCCGCAGCGTACAGTCCCGGCATGGCAGTGTTTGCATCATCGATGATGACGCGTCCATCTACGTCGGTGGGAATGCCGCCCATGGCATAATGGGCCGTAGGTTGAACCGGCATCGGCTCGACAGCTGGGTCGATGCCCAGGTAGGTCCGGCAGAAATCGGCGATATCGGGCAGCTTGGTCTCGACCACATCTCGACCTAGATGGCTCGCATCGAGGTATACATAGTCCTTGCCGCCGATGCCGAGGCCATGGCGGACCTCAAGGTAGATGGCGCGCGAGACAATGTCCCGCGGTGCCAGATCCAGCAGCGTGGGCGAATAGCGCTCCATAAACCGCTCGCCCCTGTCGTTCAGGAGGATCCCACCCTCGCCGCGAACCGCTTCCGTAATGAGGATGCCCATTTTGCGGATGCCTGTGGGGTGGAACTGGAAGAACTCCATATCCTCCAGGGGAATGCCGCGGCGCAGGGTGATAGCCGGCCCGTCGCCGGTCAGGGCATGGGCGTTGGAGGTAATGCGGAACATGCGTCCCATCCCCCCTGTCGCCAGCAGGACCGTCTTGGCACGGAACGTGTGAATCTCGCCGGTCAGGACCTGATAGGCCACAATCCCGCAGGCCACGCCATCGTGGATCAAAACGTCGAGGACATGATATTCGTCAAAGAACCGGACATTGTGGCGCAGACACTGCTGGTAGAGGGTCTGCAGGATCATATGGCCAGTGTGGTCTGCAGCATAGCAGGATCTGCGCACAGGCCCCTGGCCAAAATGGTGCGTGTGTCCACCAAACGGGCGCTGGGCAATCTTGCCGTCCTTGGTCCGATCGAAGGGCAACCCCCAGTGCTCTAGCTGGTATACCGCCTCGACGGCCTCCTGAGCGAGCACCTCGGCCGCATCTTGGTCGGTCAGGTAGTCGCCACCCTTGACCGTATCGAACATGTGCCATTCCCAGAGGTCCTCTTCGACGTTGCCCAGGGCTGCCCCAATGCCCCCCTGCGCTGCACCGGTGTGGGAGCGCGTAGGATAGAGCTTGCTGAGCACAGCCACACTGCCTGAGCGGCCCAACTCCAGGGCTGCCCGGAGCCCGGCACCCCCTGCTCCAACAATGACCGCATCATAGGAGTGATACATGGCTTCTTGCCTCCGGAACCAATCTTGGCATTGAATGTCTGAAAGGGCGGCTGGCAGGCTTGGGGCCTCGCGCCGTTTCAGCCGCTCGGACCTACGCCCTGAAGGTGAAGATGATGTATGCACCCAGGACGATCAAGACAAAGGTAACCACATACAAGATCGACTTGACCAATATCCTCCAGCCCTGAGGATGGATATAGTCGTCGAGCACAATGCGCACACCGTTCGCACCGTGTATCCAGCCGAACACCAAAAGAAAGAGATCAAAGAGGCGCCATCCAGGCGACTGCCACCGCTCGGCGATGATCTCAAAGGTAATGGCGTCCAACCCAATGACGAGATGCATGTAGATAAGGTGAAAGACGGCCAGGGCAAAGAGCACAACGGCCGAGATACGCATAAAGAACCAGCTGTAGAGCTCAAAGTTGCTTGCCGGGCGAGGACGGGCCGGGCCTGTTGCCTGCATATTCCACCTCTCCCTATCTAATGCCCGTCGAACATGCGGCTCAACATGATGGCAGCCGAGGGCACATAAGCGATGACAAAGATCACCATCTGGATCCGCCACAGTCTGGCCTGGTGCGGATTCATACTTGGCCAGAAATCAATGATGACCACCCGGATGCCGTTCAAGGCATGGTACAGGACCCCAAGATACAGCCCAAAGATGATCAGGATCTTGAAGAGGAACTGATGATAGAAGAACAGCAACGTGTTGAAGGTTTCTGGGCCAAAGGCCATGAGAAAGATGTCAAATATGTGACCGGCGAGGAAGACAAAGACGCCGACCCCGGCAACGCGATGCAACATCCAGGCAATCTGTCCCTCGCGTCCACGATAGGTCACCGCGCGAAACAGGTTCGCGATTGCAGCCATTGCCTTCACCTCCTAGGAGCACCACCCGGACCACAGCAACTGGAGACAGCCCAGATTATACAACAGCGATGGTCAGAAGTCAAAAAGGATCTGAAAGACACGGCCGGCCCGGGCTCAGATGAGGGTGCGCAAGGGCAACAGGGCCTGGGCCAGGGACGACAGCCGGGCTCCCAACGCAGGGTTGCGCGTTGTCTCGGCCTCGGCAGCCTCGACCAATACGGCGAAAAAGGTACTATCCATCTCTGGCAGATGGATGGCGATAAGCTTCTGCAGTTCGGCCTGGCTTTCGGCCAGGAGCAGCACCCTGATCAACAAAATGGATTCTTCTCGAGTCATCTTTGTACCCCGGGACCGGGACTCGAAACTGGCCGCTTCCAGGCAAGGTCCCCAACCAGTCCAGTCTAGAACTGGAGGCCTAGCACCGAGGGCCGGGGACCGCCCCGTCCTGGCTTGTCAGCCAAGGGCGGCCGTGATCTCCGGCAGTGCCTTCTCTGCCATCTGCTCTCCCAGTGCGATCAGACGCTCTCCCGCAGAGGTGCGGATCATGCTGGAGAACCCTGTCAGGGGCATGGCCAGGTAGACGTCGGCCGTGGCGGGATCATCCCCAGCATGGTGTAACAGAAACTCGAGGGCACGAAGCGCGATTTGCCATGTCCCCTCAGGCGGGCCAGCCGCAGGATCGCCTAGGCCGACGGCTACGACCACGTCCGCACCCAGCTCCCGGACGGCCGATATTGGCAGGTTATTGACCACCCCGCCGTCGATCAGGATCCGTCCCCCGATTTCGACCGGCGTGACGATGCCGGGTACCGAGCAACTCGCGCGCACCGCGGGCGCCAGCTTTCCCTCCCGCAGCGTAACCTGTTCGCCCGTGGCAAGGTCGGCCGCGATGGCTGCATAGGGGATATCGGTTTCGGAAAAGCTCCGATCACCAAACCGGTTTATGAGCAGCCGCTCCATGGGCTCGAACGAGACAAACCCATTGTGAGGCCAGACGAGCCGGGCCAGATCGCGCCAGTGCGTCGTGAGGGCCAACTCCAGCAACCGATCGCTCTGGAAACCAGCCGCATAGGCTGCGCCCACCAGTGAACCGACGCTGGACCCCGCGATACAGTCGATGGGGATGCCTGCTCGCTCCAGTGCCCGGATCACGCCGACGTGCGCCAGGCCACGCGCCGCACCCCCGCCCAGGGCCAGGCCGAGTTTCTTGTGGGTGGCCGCCGAACTAGCCGATTCCCCTCGCCTCTCGCTCACGAGCCGTTCCAGAGATCCTCGGCAATATCCGGCAGACCCAAACTGACGAGCTTGTCGCGCGAGGGTCTGCCCGTCCGCCAGTCCCAGTCGCGCTCTCCGTAGTATTCCTCCAGCAACGTGTCCATGCGCGGGGTCCGCCCCTTGGATCCGTTGGACATGGGGATCAGCATGCGCTCCGGGAGCCGGTCATTTCCCCGGCGCACGCCCAACCGGTTATTGAACGCCCGCTTCAAGTTGAATGTCCGCTCGCCCGTGCGCTGCCACCAGACGATATCCGAAGACCAACCGGTGGCTGCCCCCAGCAGCCGAACCAGAACCGGCGCAGTCGGGTTGACAAACATGCACATGATGGCGCTGTTGTACAGGGTGCGCCAATCCTGAGCCCGCGCCACGACCTTGGCCTTGCCCCGGGTCTTGAATCGTCCCCCCGGAACAATGCCCACCTCTGAGATGGTAAGCCCCATGTCGATGGTGTACATGTCACCCTGCAGGTGACATGCGCCCCGTGGAGACGTTGCATAGACCAAAGCCATGCCCGACAGCGCGCGGGGATCGTGGGCCGCCGGTTCCAGGCCATTCACGTGCATGGCCAGATCCTCGGCGCCGTAGCGCGCCGCAATCCGTTGGCAGCCCTCGGCCAGGACGTCGCCAAAGCCATCGCGGTGGGCGATCATCTCCAACAAGGTGTGGGCAGTCTCGATATCGCCCCACTTGAGCGGCAGCCCGCCTGTGTCGTCGGCGGTCAAGAATCCTCGCTGGTAGAGCAGATAGGCCAGCGAAATCGCGGATCCGGCGCTGATGGTGTCCAGACCATGCCGATTGCAGAGGTGCCCAGCGTAGGCGACTCCTGGCAAGTCATCCACCAACAGCATGGAACCCAGGTTCGCAACCGTCTCGTATTCGGGTCCATCCACCACCTCGACCCCATAGGGCGTGTCTTTAAGCGTGACCTCTCGCCCGCATGCCACCATGCAGCCATAGCACGGCACTGGCCGGGCCAATATGGTCTCCATCATCGAGACGCCGCTCAAGTTGGTCGCCTCGTCAAAGCGCGGCTCGCTCCAATAGCCATTGGGCATGTTGCCCCACATGATGCTCATGTCCACAAACGAAGCGGTGCCCATCTCACGGTAGACCTGGGTAGAAATATCATCCTTCACGATCTGGATGGCTTCTTTGGCTGTCTGGCGGAACAGCGCCTGATCCGCCAAGGGGACGCGCTGATTGCCCCGCACGGCAATGGCCTTGAGCTTCTTGGAGCCCATGACCGCCCCCAGGCCGGTGCGCCCCGCAGCCCGGCCATGATCGTTCATGATGGCAGCGTACAGCACCAGGTTCTCACCCGCCGCGCCGATGCTGGCCACCCGCACCTTCTGGTCCCCCAATTCCTGCCGCAGGCGGTCCTGTGTCTCGTACGTGTCGAGACCCCACAGCTGAGAGGCATCGTGCAGGGCTGGGGGCTTGCCCCCTTCGATCGACAACCAGACCGGCTTCTCGGAGCAGCCCCGGATCACGATGCCATCATAGCCAGCGAACTTGAGCTCAGCACCCCAGAAACCACCGGAATTCGACTCCCCCCAGATGCCGGTCAATGGCGATATGGCACAAACCTCATGGCGGCCGCAGGAAGGCGCGCGGGTACCAACCAGGGGACCAGTCATAAACATCAAGGTGTTGTCGGGACCCAAAGGGTCCGTGTCGGGGCCCAACTCGTCATACAGATAGCGAGCCGCATAACCCGCACCGCCTACATAGTCGTGGGTGATTCTGGGGTTTAGCGCCTCGTCCCTGAGTTCTCCCTGGGTCAAGTCCACGACCAACAACTTGCCCATGTATCCGCTCATGCTGTTCTCTTGTCCTTTCCTCGTCGAAAGCTATCCAGTTTGGTCCGGGCGGGCTAGAAGTCGACCAGCGTGCCCTCATAAATGCAGCGCAGGATCAGTCCCACTTCCTCGTCTTCGGGAAAGCGCGCAGCGATAGTCATGGCACTGTCATTGAGGGCGTTCTCCACCAACGCCGGCAGTCGCGCCTCAAAGACCTCGCGACTGATGCCCGCAGCCTGCAGTGACAGCGGTTGATCGATACGGCGGGCCAGGTCGCGAATCGCTTGCACCAAACTAGCTGCCGCCTGCTCCTCATCAGTCGCTGGTAGTCCCAAGAACCGGGCAATCTCCCTGTAGCGGGTAGGCAGATAGCCCCGGACTGTAAACTCGACCGTGTAGGGCAGGCAGAGACCCACAGCCCGGCCGTGGGGAATGGGTAGGAGGGCACCCATCGAATGGCCCAACGCATGGGCCGCCGCAGCCATCGAGTTGCCAAAGCCGAGGCCAGCGATGGTGGCGGCGTTGTGCATTCTCTCGCGCGCTTCGGGGTCCTCGGCGCCCGCCTCGTAAGCACGGGGCAGGTAATGAAAGACGAGGTCAACCGCCTTCAGACACAGCCCGTCAATAAAGTCATTGCGCCAGAGCGAGGTAAAGCCTTCCACTGCATGGGTCAGGACATCCATGCCGGTGTCAGCGGTAACCTGAGCTGGCAGATTCATTACGAAAACGGGGTCGATGATGGCCAGGTCAGGGATATTCTCGGGATGACCAACCGATAGTTTGCGGTGTTCCTCGAGATCGGTGAGGACGATCGGCCAGGTGACCTCGGCTCCCGTGCCGCTTGTCGTGGGGATGGCGATGAGATGTGCTTTCTGACGAAGGCCTAACCGGCCAATCGGGGCAACGTCATCGGGTGCCAGTTCAGGACGTTCATACTGGATCCAGATCGACTTGGCCGCATCCAAGCACGAGCCTCCACCCAAGCCGATGATCCAATCCGGCCCGTATGCCAAGGCCACCTGGGCGCCCTGTTGGACGGTCTGCAAGCTAGGATTTGGCTCAACTGCGGAGAATATCGAGGCTTCGATGCCTGCCTCGCGAAGTTTGGCCTGCACTTTATCGACAAATCCCAGGGCAACGATGTTCTCATCGGTGACGATCAGGGCCCTTGTGCCCTGTACCTGAGCCAGGTGATCGAGTGCACCCTCACCAAAGACGATCTCTGGACTGCGAAAGAACCACATTGTTCACCTCCGCACATTCCCGTTGTGATCGACCGCCTTACGCAAGGCAGAAGTCGTTCGCGGACCCCAGTCCAATATTGGACAGGGGCAGGATGATCCTGCCCCTGTTCAGTATCTCAATCCCGAACTTTGGCGTTTCTTAGTTTGTCTCCGCGACCGCAGCGTTCAGGTCCTTCATGAGCGCATTGACGTCGATGCCGTGAGCTTGGGCTCCCTGCTCGACGTTTTCAAAGCGCGCGATGGCGCAGCCAAAGCACATCAGGCCATGCCGCAAAAAGACCTCGATGGTCTGCGGGTACTTCTGAACGACGTCGCCAATTGGCATCGATTTGTTGATCGGTTTCTCTCTCGAAGCAGTACCTTCCACGACGAACTTCCTCCTGTTGTCCCTCAGAATGGTTTTAACTAAGCCGGATCTTGCCCGGATAGGCCCGATCTTCAAGCTCGGCGACATACTGCTCGACCAGCATGCCCACCTTACAGCCGGACCCCACGGACGTGGCAATCTGCCTGTACGTCCAGTCAGCAACATCACCAGCGGCAAAGACACCTTCGACGCTGGTCCGGCCATCCGGGTCGGCGACGATATAGCCACTGTCGGTCAGCTCCAACTGGCCCTGCAGAAAGGATGTGTTAGGCACGTGACCGATGGCGATGAACACTCCGCTGATGGGAAAGAGCTTCTCCTCGCCTGTCTTGACGTTGCGCAACTGCACACCCGTCACGGCACCGTCGCCCACGATTTCGGTCACGATCGAGTCCCAGATGATGTTGAGCTTTTCGTGACGCAACGCCCGTTCCTGGAGCACCCTCTCCGCCCGCAGCTTGTCGCGCCGGTGCACGAGGTGCACCTTTGAGGCAAAGCGGGTGAGGAACATTGACTCCTCCACAGCCGCGTCACCCCCGCCAACCATGATGATCTCCTTGCCCATGTAAAAGAAGCCGTCACATGTGGCACAATAGGACACACCTCGCCCGGAGAACTCTTTTTCGCCCGGCACGCGCAACTTGCGCGGCGACGAACCCGTGGCGATGATGAGCGTCTGCGTCTCGTATTCATTCCCGTAGGTCACCACTTTGAACGGCCTCGTGGACAGATCCACACTGGTCACGATGTCAGACTCAAAGCGCGTGCCAAACCGCTCGGCGTGCTCGTGCATTCGCTGCGCCAACTCCGCACCGGGTATGTCCTCCGGGAAGCCCGGATAGTTTCCTATCTCGCTGCTGAGAGCGACCTGTCCGCCCAGGGACGGCCCAGAAATGAGGAGAGGCTCAAGTTGGGCCCGCCCGGCATAGATTGCCGCTGTAAAACCCGCTGGCCCACTGCCGATGATGATTGCTTTTTGCATGCTTCCGTCCTCTTGATGTTGTGTATCGGGGGCTATTGTACCTTGTTTCAGGCCCTTTGACAAGACGGGAGAGGTTGCATGCGCTCACCTGGCACCAGTGCCCGGTTTTCACCCGGAGACCGCCCTCCCGAGACGACCAGGATGAGGAGCCGGACGCCATGACAGAGGCTGCCAACGCAATGAGACTATACGGTTCCCGCAAACTACTTGCCAATCCAATGCTTTTCGGCTATAATCACAGTATTAGCAGAAAGCCAAGCGGCATTTCGAACAGCACGACTGGAAAAGGAGGATGCGGGCGATGGGCTACTCTCTGCTGGGCACCCACGTAAACCTGACCATCGGCGGATTGCCCGAAACCATCGAGGCCTGGAAGCCTCCACTGGTCGTGACCCTGGATCACAGCGATGTGTGGCGCCGGGTGAAAGCCAGTACCCCAAACACGATGATCGTCGGCCGCCTGATCCGCGAGCAAGAGCCAGACTTCAACGATCGGACCGTGGATCCGGTGTTGACCGCGCGCACTCACTGCGAGATGGTTCTGCCCTGGGCTGAGCGTATGGGCGAAGCCTACGACTTCTGGCAGGGTGTGAACGAGCCCGCCATCCGCGCGCCAGAGGCGATGCGACGCTACGCGGCGTTCGAGGTTGAGCGCGTACGCATCCTGGCCCGGCACGGTTTCGGCGCAGTCGTAGGCAGCTTTTCTGTGGGTAACCCCAACCTGCCCTACTGGCGCCACTTTCTCCCCGCTCTCGAGGCAGCCCTGCAGTTCAAAGGAGCGCTGGCCCTGCACGAATATGCCTGGCCCACGCTTAACCACGAAGCCGAGTGGTATCTTCTCCGCCACCGCAAGGTCTACCACGGCGAGCCAGATCACAACTGGGGAGGTCTTCCCAAGCACCTCAAGAACCTACCCCTGGTCATCACTGAATGCGGCCTGGATGGCTTGATCGAGCAGCCCTATCCACCCCGAGGGTGGCAAGCCCTCTATACCCCTGCTCAGTACCTGGAGCAGCTAGCCTGGTACGATGCTGAACTTCGAAAGGATCGGTATGTCGCCGGAGCCGCCCTCTTTGCCTGTGGCATGATTGATTGGACATGGAAGTCATATGATATCTGGTCCGAACCGGCCAAAACCCTGGCCCGACAGGCAACACCCCTCTACCGTCTGCGCAAAAAGCAGCCACCCGGGCCGCCAGAGCCACCAGAGCCACCAGAACCGGTGAAACCCACCGAACCCACCTGGGAGATGGACGTTGAGTATCGTCCTGGGGCGCATATCATTGCCGGGTCACTGCCCCGGCCCGGCATCGAGGTCATGGTCTCTGATCCGTGGGGGAATGTCACACGCATCATCAGCGGCACCAAGGCAGAATACGGTCCAGGGGGCTTTGAGGTCCTGGCGCCCCACACCACGACCTACACAGTTTCCTTTCTCGGCGAGACGTTTGACGTACTGACCCACGATGGAGCGACCATCGTCACCTTCCGCCAGGCTGGGGCCGCAATGCAGACCCCGCCCCCGCCGACCATGCATGATGGGGACGAGATGGATGAACTGCTGCATCGACTCGACCGCATCATAGAGGCATTGGAGACCCAGGTTCACATCCGGTAGCGCCCCATCC
>Ga0316577_10000133_pt1 | contig 21962 bp, 16 predicted proteins | sample S5NA_FD_203073 | JGI IMG/M metagenome (GOLD analysis project Ga0316577, IMG submission 203073) | Rhizosphere microbial communities from salt marsh grasses in Alabama, United States - S5-7_050615r2r1 | ecosystem: Host-associated > Plants > Roots > Rhizosphere | place: USA: Alabama | collected... | reverse complement strand
TCTGATTGCGTTGACCGGAACCGGCAGACGCCCGCCCAGCTCCCGAAGCGCCGCGATCGCAGCCGAGGCGTTGTCGTATTGAAACGTGCCGCGCATCGCCGGCGCCGGCAAGGCCAAGCGTTCGCCGCCCGGACCGACCCAGATCCAGCCGCCGCTCCCGAGCTCCCAATCGAGCTCGCGTCCAAGCTGCCGTGGAAGACTACCCAACCGCTCCGCTTCGGCTCGCAACCGCGTCGGGGCATCGCGCTGTCCGATGATCGCCGGACGATCCCGTCGAAAGATTCCTGCCTTTTCACCGGCGATCTGATCCAGGGATTCGCCCAGCCAGGCGGTGTGATCGAGTCCGATCGAGGTCACCACCGAAACATCCGCATCAAGCAGATTCACGGCGTCGAGGCGCCCCCCAAGCCCGACCTCCAGCAGGGCGAGGTCGGGCTCGGCCCGCACGAACAGGTCGAGCGCGGCAAGGGTCCCGAACTCGAAATAGGTCAGCGCAATGTCGCGGCGCGCGCGATCTACACGGTCGAAGGCCTCGCACAGCGCGCGGTCGGCGACAGGCTCCGCGTCGAGTCGGACGCGCTCGTTATAGCGCAGCAGATGCGGAGAGCTGTAGCAGGCGGTGCGGTAACCAGCAGCCCGCAAGATCGCCTCGAGCATGGCAACGCAAGAGCCCTTCCCGTTCGTCCCCCCCACCGTGATGACGGGAAAGGGCGGCGGCTTGGGGCCCAACCGGCGCCAAACCGCCTCCACCCGGTCGAGACCCAGCTCGATGTCCTTGGGGTGCAGCCCGCCCTGCCAATTCAACCAGGCATCGAGATCCCGGAAACGCATCGGGACCAGGCGCCGCCCTCAGACCGGAACGACGGTGCGGCAGTAACGGGGGCGATGGGTCAGGATCGCAAGAAGATCGGCGATGCGCTCACGCAGATCGCGCCGGTCCATGATCATGTCCAAGGCACCCTTATCCAGCAGGAACTCACTGCGCTGGAAGCCATCGGGCAGCTTCTCATGGACCGTCTGCTCGATCACGCGCGGGCCGGCGAAGCCGATCAGGGCGTTGGGCTCTGCGATATTCAGATCGCCGAGCATCGCCAGGCTCGCCGAGACACCACCCATCGTGGGGTCGGTCATCACGGAGATGAATGGCAGCGATTGCTCGCGCATCCGCCCAAGCGCCGCGCTGGTCTTCGCCATCTGCATCAGCGAGAAGAGGCTCTCCTGCATGCGGGCCCCGCCGCTCGCGGCAAAACAGACGTAGGGCGAGTCCCGCTCAAGGGCCGCCTCAACGCCGCGAACGAACCGTTCACCTACGACCGAACCCATGGAGCCGCCCATGAAGCCGAACTCGAAGGCCGCGGCAACGATGGGTTGGCCTTTCAGGCGCCCGCGCATCACGATCAAGGCCTCTTTCTCGGCGGATTGTTTCTGGGCCTGGGCGAGACGATCCTTGTACTTCTTGAGATCCTTGAACTTGAGCGGATCCAGGGATTCGAGATCGCCAGCGATCTCCTCGCGCTGCTCGGCATCGAGGAAGGTCTCCAGCCGACGGCGCGCACTGAGCCGACTGTGGTGCGCGCACTTCGGGCATACCTCGAGGTTGCGCTCCAACTCGGCGCGATAGAGGATGGCATGACAGCCTGGACACTTCGCCCAGACGCCTTCGGGAACGGCCCGTTTTGTGCTTGCCTCGGTGCGGATGCGACTCGGTATGAGCTTCTCAAACCAGCTCATACTCTTGTCCATCGCCTGCTTCAAGGTGCCACCGCGGTTGTCGATCGCCTGCTTCAAAGTGTCACCACGTTCGATCCGAGGTTCCTTTGCAGGCTGCTCTGAGGCAGGGACCCCGCCGCGCATCAGTCCTTGGCCAACCCGTCCGGGACGCTTAGGAGACATGGGCATCCACCTCGTCGATGGCTTGACGCAGACCGGCAAGAAATCCGCCAACCGCGTCGGGGATCTGTTCAGGGGTCGCCGCCAGAGCCTCGATCCGGCTCACGATGGCGCTGCCGACGATGATTGCATCGGCGACCTCGGCGATCCGCGCGGCCGACCCGGCATCGCGGATGCCGAAGCCGACGCCGACCGGCAGTCGAACCAGCGATTTGATCAGGCCGACCTTCTCGGCCACTGCCGCCGTATCCAGGTGACCGGAGCCGGTGACTCCCTTCACCGAGACGTAGTAGACGAAACCCGAGGCCACCTCCCCAATGCACGCGATCCGGGCCGCGGTCGAGGTCGGCGCCAAAAGATACACCAGGTCCAGTCCGCGGGTCCTGAGCATCGCGACCAGGTCATGCCCTTCCTCGGGCGGCACATCGACAACCAGCACACCGTCCACGCCGGCCTCGTGCGCTGCGACTGAGAACAGCTCGTAGCCCATCACCTCGATCGGATTGAGATAGCCCATCAGGATCACGGGCGTATCGCCGTCTCGTGTCCGAAAAACACGAACCATGTCCAGCACATCGTCCAATGACACACCCTTGGCCAGCGCCCGCTCGCTGGCCCGCTGGATCACGGGGCCGTCGGCGATCGGATCGGAAAAGGGGACACCGATCTCGATCAGATCCGCGCCCGCGGCGACCATCGCATGCAACAGCGGAACCGTCACCTCGGGTGCCGGATCCCCGGCGGTCACGAAGGGGATGAGCGCCGTTCGGCGGCGCTGGGCGAGTCGCCCGAAGCACGCGTCAATCCGACTCATAGCACCAGCCCATCGTGACTGGCGACGGTGTGCATATCCTTGTCCCCTCGACCGGAGAGGTTGACAAGAATCGCCTGATCGCTGCGCATCCCCGGGGCGAGCTTATGGGCATAGGCCAGTGCGTGACTGGACTCGAGCGCCGGGATGATCCCCTCGGTGCGTGTCAGGTGATGGAAGGCGCGCAGGGCCTCCTCGTCCGTCACCGAATCGTAGCGGGCACGTCCGCTGTCCTTCAGCCAGGCATGCTCGGGACCGACCCCAGGATAGTCGAGCCCGGCGGAGATGGAGTGGGTCTCGACGATCTGACCATGTCGATCCTCCATCAGATAGGTCCGGTTACCATGGAGCACGCCGGGCCGACCGGCACACAGCGGCGCGGCATGGCGACCCGTCTGAAGACCATCGCCGGCGGCCTCGACGCCATAGATCGCCACCCCGGGGTCGCCGATGAAAGGATAAAAGAGACCGATGGCGTTTGAGCCCCCGCCCACGCAGGCGACGAGGGCATCGGGCAGGCGGCCGGTCCGTTTTAGGATCTGGGCGCGGGCCTCGCGTCCGATCACCGCTTGGAAGTCCCGCACCATCGCGGGATAAGGGTGGGGGCCAGCCACGGTGCCGATGATGTAGAAGGTGTTGTCGATGTTCGTCACCCAGTCCCGCATTGCCTCGTTCAACGCATCCTTCAGGGTGCGGGACCCTGAGGTCACCGAAACAACCCGCGCCCCGAGCAGACGCATGCGATAGACGTTGGCCTCCTGCCGCGCGATATCGACCTCGCCCATGTAAACGACGCATTCCAGACCCAACCGCGCCGCCACGGTCGCGCTCGCCACACCGTGTTGACCCGCACCGGTCTCGGCGATGATACGGGTCTTACCCATCCGCCGCGCGAGCAGGGCCTGACCGATCGTATTGTTGACCTTGTGCGCGCCCGTGTGATTCAGGTCTTCACGCTTCAGGAAGATCTGAGCACCGCCGAGCTCCCTGCTCCAGCGCGCGGCGTGATAGACGGGCGAAGGTCGGCCCACATAGTCGCGCAGGTCCGCATCGAGCTCGGCCTGAAACTCTGGATCATCGAGGAAACGCTCATAGGCCGCGCGCAGCTCCTCGAGCGGCTGCATCAGCGTCTCCGGGACAAACATCCCCCCGTAGGGACCGAAATGACCACGGGCATCCGGCCAGCGGTAAGCACTCGGCTGCGAGCGGCGCTGGCCGGCCCCGCCCGGAAAGGCCCGATCCAGGTCATCGGGATATGTCAACATCGTTCACCTTCTGCATGAAATCGCGAATCTTGCGATGGTCCTTGATTCCCTTGGACGCCTCGACGCCACCGCTCACATCGACCCCGAACGGACGAACTCGACGGATGGCGTTCCCGACATTGCCCGGGGCGAGCCCACCCGCCAGGATGATCGAAGGCGCAATCGGCGCTGGGATTCGTTCCCAGTCGAAGCATTGGCCCGTCCCTCCCGCCCGAACCGGATCGAAGGTATCGAGCAGCAGTCCTGCGGCCTCACCGTAACGCGCCTGCTCCGCCAGGAGATCGATGCCCGGGCGCATCCGCACCGCCTTGATCCAACGCCGTCCGAACGAGGCGCAGAACACCGGTTCCTCTTCTCCATGGAACTGAATCAACTCGAGCGGGACCTGGTCCAGAACCGACCGGATCCGCTCCGACGAGGCATCGACAAAGAGTCCGACCGCGGTTACGAAGGGCGGCAATCCCTCGCACAAGCGCCGCGCCTCATCCGGCGACACCGCCCGCGGGCTCGGGGGATGGAACACGAAACCGACGGCGTCGGCACCTGCGGCCACCGCCGCCTCCACATCGATCCGACGGGTTAGTCCACAGATCTTAACGCGGGTTCTCATGATTGGCGAATCCGGAGATCGTCATGGCATCGGAGAGGCAACCTCAGTCCGGTCTTTATGCCTGTCACAGACGGATTTTCCGCCGCGACGCACGCCGCCCGCACCCGATCGCCGCGTCGCGACTCCTCGCAATAGAGGCCGCGAGTCGTCCTCGTCGCGCCTTGCTCCCGGGCACGACGAACACGCCTCGCTTTACGCGTTACCCATGTGCGACGGAGTCAGCCCGCCCGATAACCTCGCTGATTGGACCGGCGGAAGGTGGAGCTCAGCCGGATAGTCGGCGCGGACGAAGTAGAGCCCATGCGGGGGGGCGGTCACGCCGCCGAGCCGTCGGTCGCGCAATGACAGGAGGTCGCGGGTCCACCCGACCGGCGCATCACCGCGGCCGATCATCATGAGGACACCGACGATATTACGGACCATATGGTGCAGAAAACCGTTGGCTCCAATCCTCAGCTCGATGAGCCCGGACGTGTCGGTCAGCTCCAGGTAGTGGACGTGGCGGATCGGGCTCTTCGCCTGGCAGGCCACCGCCCGGAAGCTTGAGAAATCATGCACCCCGACGAGTGTCTGACCGGCCTTGCCCATGCGCTCGGTGTCCAGCAAGCGATGCGTCCAGACCACCCGGTCGCGGTGTAACGGCGACCGGGTGGACCGGACCATGATCAGATAGCGGTAGTGGCGCGCGATCGCGCTGAAACGGGCATGAAACCGCGGATCGACCGGACGGGCCCACCGGACCGCTACGTCCGGCGGTAGGTGGGCGTTGGTCCCGAGCACCCAGGATCGGTCGCTGCGATGCGCCGACGTGTCAAAGTGGAGGACCTGCTCCTCGGCATGCACCCCCGCATCAGTGCGTCCCGCGCACTGAACCCGGACCGGCTCGTCCGCGACCCGACCGATTGCCGCCTCCAGGGCGGCCTGGACGGTCCGGACTCCGGCCTGGGTTTGCCAGCCACAAAAACCCGAGCCGTCATACTCGACGCCCAGCGCAATCCGTTGCGAGCTCAGCCCCCCTGTCGCCGGCGGTCGCGCGCGCTCGCGATTCAGGCCGGTGTCCTCAATCGCTCCTCGGACTCGCGGCGGCTTCCCCGCTGACGTCTGCGAGCACCTCATCGAGCAATGCGCGGGCGGACTTGAGGTCGTTCATAGCGAGGTAGGCACGGGCGAGATCCACCCTGGCCGCTCGATCGTCCCGGCGATCCGCATCGGCCGGCCCATCGGCCGCGGCGTGATCGCCAAAGACCGCTGCAGAGCTTCCCCCAACCTCGCCTGCATCGCGATCGATCACACCTTCGGTAACCGCTTCCTCCACCACGGGTGGATGCCGGGGGGCAGCGGCCGTATCCGCCCCAGGCGTCGGCAGATCCGGCCGAGGCGCGTCCAAGACCGCATCGAGCCCCAGGATATCCTCGACCAAGGCAGCTTCCTCGACAACCTCGGGCGGGCGCTGAGCCACATCGGACGTACCCAACCCGGACGTCGTCACCTCCGCTTGGGGCGCATCCAAGACCGCGTTCAGCTCCAGCGCATCCTCAGACGCTTCAGCTTCCTCGGCAATCTCGCGCGGGCGCGGAGCCACATCGGCCGTCCCCAACCCGGGCGTCGTCACTCCCCCCTGGGGCGTATCCAAGACCGCGTCCAGCTTCAGAACATCCTCCCCCGCGTCAGCCTCCGCGCCGACGTCGCGCGGACGCGGAGGGGACATATCGGCCGTCTCCGCCTCGGGCTGCGCCATGGCCGAAGATGGAGCATCCAACACCGCATCCAGATCCAGGACACCCGATCCATCAAGGTCGTCCAGCGTCAGGATGAGATCCCCGGCGTCGCCAGAGCTCTCCCGCGCGCCAAGATCGGCCAGGGGGTCCCACTCAGGGTCCTCATCAGCGCTCTGCTCTGGCAAGACAAGAGAATCGTCGAGCGCTGACTCGTCGAACAAGAGGGGCATCTCATCCTCGATCGGTGAGCCGCCAAGGTTGTCGGCCGCGACCGACGGCTTATCCAGCCGCTGCGCATGCCCGGGTCCCGTCACCTCAGCAGGCACCCTGTCATCGCCTTCGAATACGCGGGGCTTCGGCTCGGGAGCTGCACCAGCCGCCTCATCGACGGCCCGGCCGAGGGCCTGAAGGTCCCGGGTACCCTGCTCCACCGACTCGGACGGCGCGTCGGTGATCCTGAAGCTTGAGCCCGGATCCCAAACGCCACCCTCCTCGACCACCTTGACGATCCCAACGAGCCGTTGCCATCGCGCCGGATCGTCTCGATCCCCGCCGCAAGCCTGGATGTCTTCCATCAGCTCCCGCATCAAAAAGCGATTCTCGGACGCGGCATAGACCTCGGCAAGCTTGAACTTCGCCTGCAGGCGCCCGGGAGTGCGCTCGATCTCGCGCACCAGGAGCTCTTCGGCCTCCTTGTAGCGTCCATAAGCGACATAGATGTCCGCCTCGGAGAGCGGGTCGGCCTCCTCCGTCTCCGCGTCGAAGTGCATGACCGATTCGAGCTGCGACGAGGGGGCCGTCAGCCCAACGTCCGCCGGCTCGGCGGGCCGGCTTGCTGGCAGCGGCTCCGCGTCGAGGGCTTGTTCCGATGGACCAAAAGCGGGGGTGACTGACGGCGACGACAGGGCTGAGGCCGTCCCCTCGAGCTCCACGCCGTCGGCAACATCGAGATCCTCTTCCGCCTTGCGCTCAGTGCGCCGGCGCCGTGCGGACATCCAAGAGAAGCCGAGGACCCCCACGGCGGTGAAGCCGGCGAAACCGGCCAACGGCAGCAAGATCGCATGCCATGTCGAGGTCGACGCCGCGGCAGTCTCGGCCGGTCCCTTCGCCTGCTCAACCTGGGCCGCCGACGGGAGCGCGTCTGCTGCAAGCGGAACCGGAATGACTTCGGGACCGGGGGGCGCGCCCGCATTTGTGCCGTTCTCCAACCCTGGGGGCTCGGCCATAGGGGCCGCTGGTCGGTCGGTCAGATCCCGACCTGATCCCTCGGCATCGGATTCCAGCGAAGCGGCGTCTTCCGTGGCAGGCCGTTCGATCGTCTCGATCTGATCCTCGGGCGTTGCGTCCATCCTCGGAATGAGCGTGACCTCGTCCGCCTCGGCAATCGCCCCCGAGATCATCGGGACATCGCTCGAACTCGGCAAAGGCGGCGCCGTCTCCTGGAGTCTGGCCAGCTCCTCAGCGCGAAGCTGCAGCCGAGCCTGGATAGCAGCAAGCTCAGCCTCCAGCTCACGGATCCGTGTTCCTGATTCAGCCGTTTCCTCAATGGTGCTGGCGATCTCCTCGGCTTGAATGCCGTCGTCAGCCCCCGCCTGTTCGGGGCCGTCCTCAACCCACGCTGTCTCCGCGGGCGGATCCTGCTCCAGATCGGCCGAGGTGATCGCGGAGGGCGCCACAGACACCGTCTCCTGAGCCGCTTGCGGTGCGGAGGGCGACGCCTCTGCTGTCCCCGCTGCGGCACCCGCCGCCGCGCCGGCAATCCGGAATCTGGCATCCTCACGCGCCGCGGCATCCCCACCCTCGCTAGCCACACTCATGGGCGCACGGCGGACCGCCTCGCCGCGCAAAGCGGCCTGCAGCTCCTGTTCCGCGGATGTCTGGTCGAGCGCGCGGAGCTCGGCATCGGTCGGGATGGTCAAGCTTGCGCCGACGATCAGATTGTTGATATCCCCGTTGACGAACGCCTCCTGATTGTTCCGATACAGCGCCATGGCCGTCTGGGCCAGGGTCACGCCCCGTGGCTGGCCCGTGCGGGCCAGCCCCAACAGACCTGTCCCCGGTCGGACCGGGCCGAAACGGATTGGGAAGCTGTCTGAGCTTGGCGCGGCCTCTGGGACCGCCGGTGAAGGCGTTTGATCGGCCACACTGCGCTGGGGCGACGCTCCACCGGACCGCGCAGGCTCCGGTGCACCACCGTCCGGGGCCGAGAGCGCGCTGTCAGATGTCCGGCGCGCTGGCGTTCCTGGCGGATCCAGGAGAACCGTATAGCCTCTCACCAGCCTGCCCGAGGGCCAGACGACCTCGACGAGGAAATCCATGAACGGCTCGCGGATTGGATCGCGACTGGTGACTCGGATCACGGGGCTTCCCCGCGCACTCAGCTGCGGCTCGAATCCGAGCTGGGTCAGGAAGTGGTAGCGCTCTGCCCCCGCCTTGGCGAAGTCGTCCGCGGAGGCAAGCGTCGCCTTGACGGCGTCCAGCTCGTCCGGGCCGACGTTGATGAGATCGATCTCGCCCGCGAAGGGCTGATTGAGTGCCGACTCGACGTGAAACCCTCCGAGGCCGAGCCCGAAGGCGCCGGCTGCGCTCAACCCAGCCGTGAGGATCACTGCCAGAACGGCAGTCCGCGCGAGCCATCGCCGGGTTTCGGGTGTTGCGACCGCAGCCCGCATCGCGGGGTGGTCTCCGAGGCGTGACGAGCGAAGGTTGATCCTGGGGGGTCGCTGCCAGTTCCGTGGCTTCGGTGACGGAGCCGGCTCAACGTGCCGGCGCGGGCGATCGGCTGGTCTCATCATGGTGGAATATGCCTCCTCGCAATCGGCCACGCGGGCTTGGTGCGGCCGACATTCCATTTGTCCTGACAAGACTATATCCGAAGGCGCCCCTCATACCAAGTCCCTTGGGATCAATCGATTGGGTTTCAGCGCTCGGTCAGGATGCGAAGCATGCGCCGCAATGGCTCCGCGGCGCCCCACAGCAGCTGGTCACCCACGGTAAACGCCGCGAGGTAGCGCTCGCCCAGGGTCATCTTCCGCAGTCGGCCGACCGGGATCGCCAGGGTACCGGTCACCGCCGCCGGCGATAAGGCTCGCAGGGTGTGCTCACGGTCATTGGGGACCACCTGCACCCAGCGATTGCAAGCGGCAATGATGGCCTCGATCTCCGCGATTGAGCAATCGCGCGTCAGCTTGATGGTGAGGCCCTGACTGTGGCAACGCATGGCCCCCACCCGGACACAGACACCATCGATCGCAACGGGGTCTCCATCGATGCCGAGGATTTTGTTGGTCTCGGCCATCCCTTTCCACTCCTCACGGCTCTGGCCATTGGGCAACTGGGTGTCGATCCAGGGTATCAGGCTCCCGGCCAGAGGCACGCCGAAACTCTCCATCGGGAAGCCCGGCCCGTTCATCACCTCCGTCACGCGTCGGTCGATCTCCAGGATCGCCGAGTCCGGATCCTCCAACAGCGTGGCCACCGACCCATGCAGCGCGGCCATCTGGGACAGTAGCTCGCGCATGTTCTTCGCGCCCGCGCCGGAGGCCGCCTGGTAGGTCATGGCGCTCACCCAATCGACCAGGCCTTCTCGGAACAGACCGCCGATCGCCATCAGCATCAGGCTCACGGTGCAGTTGCCGCCGATGAAGTCGCGCTTGCCTTGATCCAGGGCGCTCATGATCAGAGGTCGATTCACCGGATCCAGGATGACCGTGGCATCCGGCTCCATCCGCAGCGCCGATGCGGCGTCGACCCAGTAGCCGTCCCAGCCTGTGCGACGCAGCCTGGGGTGGATCGCCTTGGTATAGTCACCGCCCTGACAGGTCACGATGACATCCATCTCACGCAGGATGTCGATTGACCCGGCGTCCTGAAGAGACCGCGCGCCCCGGCCGACATCGGGCCCAGGCTGCCCCACCTGCGAGGTGGTGAAGAAGACCGTCTCGCGGATCCGATCGAAATCCCCCTCCGCTCGCATGCGGTCCATCAGGACCGAGCCGACCATGCCACGCCAGCCGACGAACCCAACCCGCTTCATGGAGCTACTCCGTAATCGTGAAACAGAATGTCTAGCGAAGCCTCGGACCACCGGCCGCCTGCCATCAGGCCGCAGATGACCCCGGTCCCGGGCAGCACAATTGGGTCAACAGGCCCCGACCCGCATCGGACCGTCCAGGTGGGGCTCGCGCCAAAGGCCGGGCGGCTAGGCCGTTGGAAGCGGCACTGAAGAGTCCGGCGCTTCCCGCGGCATGCGGAAGTGCCGCCACCTTCTGTCGCCTAAGCGACTGCCAATGAGAGGACGCCGAAACCGCGTTGTGCTGTTGCGTGCTGATTCTTGGCCGGCATGTCCGATCAATCAGCGTCCCTATAGCGCCGCCACCACCGCATCGCCTATCTCGCCGGTCCCGACCTCGCTCATGCCGGCGGACAGGATATCGGCGGTGCGCAGGCCCTGGTCGAGGACCTTGGAGACGGCACCCTCGATCCGATCCGCCGCGGCCGGGGCACCGAGCGAGTAGCGGAGCATCATCGCCACCGAGAGGATGGTCGCCAGCGGATTCGCGACACCCCGCCCGGCGATGTCCGGCGCCGAACCGTGGATCGGCTCGTACATGCCCTGCCCCGACGCGTTCAGCGACGCCGAGGGCAGCATGCCGATGGAGCCCGTCAACATGGCCGCGCAGTCGGAGAGGATGTCGCCGAACATATTGGTCGTCACCATGACATCGAACTGCTTGGGTGCACGCACGAGCTGCATGGCCGCATTGTCGACATACAGGTGACTCAGCTCGATCTCCGGGTAGTCACGGGCCGTGCGAGTGGCAACCTCGCGCCACAGCTCGGTGCACTCGAGGACGTTGGCCTTGTCCACCGAGCAGACACGTCTGCTGCGCTTCATGGCGATCTCGAAGGCGACGCGGCAGATCCGCTCCACTTCCGACTCGGTGTAGACCAGTGTGTTGAAGCCCCGTCGCTCGCCCGTCGGCAGGGTCTCTACGCCGCGCGGCTGACCGAAATAGATCCCGCCTGTGAGCTCGCGCACGATCATGATGTCGAGTCCCGAAACCACCTCCGGCTTGAGCGTGGAGGCATCGGCCAACTGGGGGTAGAGGATCGCCGGGCGCAGATTGGCAAACAGACCGAGACCCGCGCGCAGACCCAGCAATCCCTTCTCGGGCCGCTTGGAGATAGGCAGCGGCTCCCACTTGGGTCCGCCGACCGCGCCCAGCAGGATCGCATCAGCGACTCGCGCCGCCTCCAGGGTCTCCTCGGGCAGCGGGTCGCCCGCGGCGTCGTAGGCCGCGCCGCCGACCAGCCCTTCCTCGAGCGCCACATCGATGGCCCCTTCCGCCCGCAGTGCGTTCAGGACCTTGACCGCCTCCGCGACGATCTCCGGACCGATCCCATCACCGGCCAGCACCAGAATCTTACTCAATGGCATCTCTCTCAACAGGGTCGCCTGGAATCTTCATCCAGGTGAAAGGAGCCGGCACGTCCTCAGAGGAATGCTGCGTCGTAGCCTCGATGAAGCAAAGTGGAATCCATTTCATTCACCGTGGACAGACCACCCAACCGCATTTGGATTCGCCCTTCCTGCCCATCCGTCGCCGCGCCGCCCCGGGGCAGAAGGCCCCGGCATGTTCAGGCGCCTCAGCGCCTGACAATGTCGCCTTCCGAGAGTCGCGCGGCCGGGAAGGCGCGCTGTCGATGGCCAGGATGGCAATGCATCAGCGTCCTCCCTAAACGGCGAAGAGCCATGGTGCCTCGATCTGCCGCCGCGCCTCGTAGGCTCGTATCGCATCGGCGTGCTGCAGGGTCAGGCCGATATCGTCCAGTCCCTCGAGCAACCGCGCCTTGTTGCCGGCATCGATCTCGAAGGGGATGCGGGTCCCATCGTCCAGGGTGAGCAGCTGCCCGGGCAGGTCCACATCGATCCGCAGGGCCTGCGGACCGCGCGAGCGGGCGAAGAGGCCCTCGACGGTCTCAGGCGCCAAAACGATGGGTAAGAGGCCATTCTTGAAGCAGTTGTTGTGGAAGATATCGGCGAAGCTCGGGGCCAGGATGACGCGGAAACCGAAGTCGGCCAGCGCCCAAGGGGCGTGCTCACGTGAGGAGCCGCAGCCGAAGTTCTCGCGCGCGAGCAGGATCTGCGCCCCCTGATATCGGGGGTCGTTCAGGACGAAGTCCGGATTCAGCGGTCGGCTGCGACAATCCATGCCGGGCTCGCCGGGATCCAGATAGCGCAGCTCGTCGAACAGGTAGGGACCGAACCCCGTGCGCTTGATGCTCTTGAGAAACTGCTTCGGGATAATGGCGTCGGTGTCAACGTTGGCGCGATCGAGCGGGGCCACAACACCGGTGAAATTCTCAAAGGGTTCCATCAGAGCTCCCTCACGTCGACGAAGTGGCCCGCCACCGCGGCTGCGGCGGCCATCGCGGGACTGACCAGATGGGTCCGACCTCCTTGACCCTGCCGGCCCTCGAAGTTGCGGTTGGAGGTGGATGCACAACGCTCACCGGGCTCAAGCCGGTCGGCATTCATGGCCAGACACATGGAGCACCCCGGCTCGCGCCATTCGAAGCCGGCGTCGGTGAAGATCCGATCCAGTCCTTCGGCCTCCGCCTGCGCCTTGACAAGACCAGACCCCGGCACCACCAGGGCCAGCCGGATACCGTCGGCGACCTTGCGGCCCTGGACAACCTCGGCCGCGGCGCGCAGGTCCTCGATCCGCGAGTTGGTGCAGGAGCCGATGAAGACCTTGTCCGGTCGGATATCGCGGATCGCCGTCCCCGGCTCCAGGCCCATGTAACCCAGAGCACGGCGGATCCCCTCGGCCCGCACCGGGTCAGCCTCAGCCCGCGGATCCGGGACGCGGCCGCCGACTGGCACCACCATCTCGGGCGAGGTCCCCCAGGTCACCTGGGGCTGGATCGCGGACGCGTCCAGCCGCACCACTCGGTCGAAATCCGCGCCCGGGTCGCTGACCAAGGTCCGCCAATGGGCCGCCGCCCGCTCGAAGAGCTCGCCGCTCGGCGCGTAGGGGCGGCCGCGCAGATACTCGATCGTCTTCTCGTCCACTCCGATCAGGCCGGCACGCGCGCCAGCCTCGATCGCCATGTTGCAGACCGTCATGCGCCCTTCCATCGAGAGCGCCCGGATCGCCTCCCCGCCGAACTCGATCACGGAGCCGGTCCCCCCCGCCGTGCCGATCTCGCCGATGATGGCGAGCACGATGTCCTTCGCGGTGACCCCCGGACCCGCCTGCCCGTCGACGCTGATCAGAAGCGTTTTGGACTTCCGCTGGATCAGGCACTGGGTCGCCAGGACGTGCTCCACCTCGGAGGTGCCGATCCCGAAGGCCAGCGCCCCGAAGGCACCGTGGGTCGACGTGTGTGAGTCGCCGCATACCAGGGTCGCCCCGGGCAGCGTGAAGCCCTGCTCCGGACCGATGACGTGGACGATCCCCTGCCGCGGATCGGCCATCGGAAACTCCCTGATTCCGAAGTCCGCGCAGTTGTGGTCAAGTGTCTCGACCTGAATCCTGGAGATCGGGTCCGTGATGCCGGCAGCAAGGTCCCGCGTCGGCACATTGTGGTCCGGGACGGCCAGATTGGCCGCGGCCCGCCAGGGGCGGCGGCCCGCCAGACGCAGTCCCTCGAACGCTTGGGGCGAGGTCACCTCATGAACGAGCTGACGGTCGATGTAGAGCAGCACCGCGCCGTTGTCGTCGACACGGACGACGTGCTCGTCCCACAGTTTGTCGTAAAGGGTCTTGGAACCCATCGGCTCGGGCCTCGGAACAGAAACCAATCGCGAAGCATAAACGGCGCACCGGGCAAACTCAATTGCGGCAGCGCAGCATATCAGCGGCGCACTGGCGACGCGCCGAAACGTCGCGGGCTCCGCCTGCAGAACAGGATGCTCTTGGCTCGTCAGACGCCCAAGCGCCCGGCAATGACGGAACAGCGCGGCCGCACCCGCCGGTTCAGTGCCGTCATGTTGCCCGGGAAGACAACAAGGACAGCGCCTCAAGGCGTTACCCGGTCGCGCGAGACCGGGTAGACCTCCGTGATCCGGAAGGGCTCTTCGGCCAGCGGATCGATCTCCACCCAGACCCCGCCGACCCGGGGTGAGCCGGGCACCTCGACCCGTACGAACCGGGCAAAGGGTTCGCCCGTCTGGGGATCGATCAACGGCCGGTCGTGCTTGAACCGATGGGTGTCGCCATGAATGGCGAGGACCGGACCCGGATAGGTGGACAGCAGCCCTCGCAGCGCAGCATGCAACCCGGCGAAACCGCCGCTGGCGGGCGTCCGCTCGAAAAGCGGATTGGCGTGGAAGACGATGACCAATGCCCTCGCCTCACGCTTGCGGGCAAGCTCGGCTGCCCGCCGCAACAAGCGGACATTGGCGGCGTCGCGCGCCTCGAATTCAGCCATCGCCGACCGGTCCCTCGAATCCAGGCCGTTGTTGCTGCCGACGGCATGGACCACGACGAACAGGACGCCTTCACACATGAAGGTGACGTTCTCGGGGTAGTTGCGCCCGTCGGCACCTTCGGCCCCGACCGCGTCGAGTCGATCCAGCCGTAACACGCCCGGATCGGCATAGAAGACCTCGCGCACCCGCCCAAGCCTCGCTCGCGGGTCCTTCGCGCCGGCGCCCTCGCGGTGACAATCGGTCCATTCGTTGTCTCCGGGCGTGTAGACGACCGGAACAGGCTGGGAGCGAAACAGGTCCGCGATCTCACGGAGGTTGGTCTCCGTGCACGGGGAGCTGCCGGCCTTGATGTCGCCGACATGGATCAGGAAGGGCGTGCCTTCGGCCACCGCGCTGTCGAAAAGGTCGCGAAGCTGATCCATCTCGGCGGCGGAATAGGGTACGTCGCCCAACGCGAAGAAGCGCAGCGGCGCACCCCAGACGGGTAAGACGGGCAGGAGGATCAACAGGGCCCCAAAAGAGACCAGAACCCGCTTCAGCTGAGCACCCATGGATGTGGACTCCCGTTCAGGATCCTGCCGCGGTCCCCGATGGCCGACCCGGCGGGTGGGGATCCAGTAGAATCAGATCATGATAGCGCCCAATCCGACACCCTACAGCGATCTCGGCCCGGATCGCGTGCTGGCGGCGATCGAGAGCGTCGGTCTGCCGACCGACGGACGTCTGCTCGCCCTCAACAGCTACGAGAACCGGGTCTACCAGGTCGGGATCGAGGATGCCCCTCCGGTCATCGCCAAGTTCTATCGGCCCGGACGCTGGAGCGATGAGGCAATCCTCGAGGAGCATGCCTTCACCCTGACGCTCGCCGAGCATGAAATCCCGGCCGTGCCGCCGGCTGTCATCGACGGGCGCACACTGCACGCCCACGCCGGCTACCGTTTCTCGGTGACACCGCGACGTGGCGGCCGCACCCCGGAGCTGGAGGACCCGAACGTCCTCGAATGGCTTGGTCGGCTCATCGGGCGCATCCATGCCATCGGCGCCCTCTCACCCTTTGCGCACCGCCCGACGCTCGACATCACCTCATTCGGCGAGGTACCACGGGCGTTCCTGCTGGAGCATGAATGGATCCCTCCCGACCTGCTTCCGGCCTATCGCAGCGTTGTCGACCAGGCACTCGACGGGGTGCGGGCCTGCTATGCGCGCGCCGGCCCGCCCAGCCTGATTCGGCTCCACGGCGACTGCCATCGCGGCAACCTGCTCTGGACGGACGCCGGCCCCCACTTCGTCGACTTCGATGACGCACGCATGGGTCCGGCGATCCAGGACCTGTGGATGCTCCTCTCGGGCGACCGCCGCGAGATGAGCCAACAGCTCGCCGACGTCCTCGCCGGCTACGAAGACTTCCACGATCTTGACTACCGGGAACTCCATCTGATCGAGGCCATGCGCACCCTGCGCATCGTCCACTACGCCGCTTGGCTCGCCCGGCGTTGGGAGGACCCCGCCTTCCCCGCCGCCTTCACCTGGTTCGGCACCCAGCGCTACTGGCAGGACCACATCCTTCAGCTTCGCGAGCAGATCGCGGCCATGGAGGAAGGACCCTTATGGGCGAGCGCACATTGAGCAGCCAGCGTCGTCGCTCGGCCGCTCGCCGGCCCGCGAGAGCTGAGCGGGGGCGGCGACGATGGCATCGTTGCGCTGCGGGTAGTCGCGAGCGTACTCGGGGGCTTGTTCTTGGCCGATCATCGCCCGACAGCTGCTCCAGCCCCTGGATGCCTCCGCGGCCGTTGCCGCGGACTCCGCGCCGCGCTCGATCGATTGGCAGTGGGGACTTGTCATCCGCAGCCTCAGGTCACCGCCGGCGTCTGGTGGAGAAAGGTGCCGTCGGTTAGCTGACGCAGCACGAAGTCGGCGACATCGGCGCGGCTGACCTGGCCGCCCTTGAGCGACCGATCGAGCCCGAAGCGGTCGCGATCGGTACCTGGCCCATCGGTCAGACCGCCGGGTCGCCTGGAATCCTGCTCGCCGGAATCCGCTCCCTTGCCGCGATGCTCTCAGATCTGTGGCTCACGCGATTCGGATCGGGTCAGGCCTGCGCCGGGCTGGGCCCGAGCAGCCGCCCGAGGCGGTGATGCAGGCTGTCATGGATCGAGAGCATGGCCGGGATGACCAGCAGGATCAACAGGGTCGCGAACCCGAGCCCGAAGGCAATCGAGGTCGCCATGGGGATCAGGAACTGGGCCTGGACGGATTTCTCGAACAGCAGCGGGGTCAGGCCGGCGATGGTGGTCAGGGAGGTCAGGAGGACCGCGCGCAACCGTTGGCAGGCCGCCTCGATCAGCGCCTCGCGGCTGGCGACGCCTTGGGCGAGCAGCTCCTGGTAGAACCTGACCAGGATGATGGAGTCGTTGATCACGATCCCGGACAGGCCGAACATCCCGAACAAGGACAGGATGGTGACGTCGATCCCGATCAGCCAGTGGCCGAAGAGCGCCCCCGTAAGGCCGAATGGAATGGCGGCCATGACCACCAACGGCCACCCGTAGGATGCAAAGACCCAGGCCAGGATCACGTAGATGAGGATCAGGCCCAACACCATCCCCTTGCGCATGTCGCCCAGCGTCTCGCGCTGATCCGCGGAACGCCCCTCGAAGGAATAGTTAATCCCGTAGGCGGCCTGCAGCTCGGGGAGCGTCGAATCGATGAGCCCCTCGATGATGGAGCCGACGTTGTTGGCCTCGGAGTCGATATCCGCGGAGACCTCGACCGCGAGCTTCCCCTCGGCATGGCGCAGGATCTCGAATCCGCGGCGCGAGTGCCACCCGGCGACCGTGGTCAGCGGGACGGAGGAGCCATCCGGCAGGCGCACGTTGATCCGGTCAAGGGTCCCGAGCCGTTCGCGCTCCGCCCGCGGGAGCTTGACCCGAACCTCGACCTCGTCGGCGCCGTCCTGGAAGATCTGCACCAGCTGTCCCTCGAAGGCGGTTCGCAGCTGCTGCCCGAGGTCGGCGACCGTGAGCCCGAGCGCCTGGCCCGCGGGTGTCAGGGAATAGATGATCTGCTCGCGCCCGAAGGCCATGTCGTCCTCGACCGCCGAGACGCCCGGGAGTCCCTTGAGGACCTCCGACAGATCGAGCGCGGCCGCCTTGAGGATATCTGCATCGGCCCCGAAGAGGCGCACGGCCAGGTCGCGCCCGGGCGGACCGGCGCGCCGCGACGCAATGGTGAAGCCCTCGAGGCCGGCGGGGAGCTGGATCCGCTCCCGCCAGGCCCGGATGAACTGCTCGTTGCGCACGTCGCGTGCGTCCGGCTCTACGAGCTCGACCTGCAGGGCGCCGAGTTGATCGGCTGACGCCGAATCCCCCGCCTTGGCGCCGTGCAGGGCTACCGCGAGATTGACGAGCTTGCCCTGGTCGAAGGCGCGCTCGGTCTCCCACAGGGTCTGGTCCAGGTGCTTCAGCATGGCATCCACCTGCGCACGTGGAGTCCCGGCGACAAAGGTGGCGTTGGCGGTGATGATCTGGCCCTCCGGCGTGGGGAAGAAGACGAAGGCGAGGCGCCCTCCGACCAGCAATCCGAGCGCGACGACCAGCGCCGCGACGGCGGCGGCGATGGTGGAGAAACGGTGGTGGACGGCCAAGGTCACCAAGGGTCGGAAGACCCGATCTCGCAGGTGCTCGAATCCACGGTCAAGCCGCGCGCGCAGTGAATCCGGCTTGACCTTGTGGGCGTGCACGAAGGCACTGCGCAGATGGCCGGGCAGCACCAGCATGCTCTCGAGCAGCGACGCCAGGATCACCGCGACGATGACCAGCGGGATGACGCTGAGGATGTTGCCGATCACCCCGCCGACCAGCATGAGCGGCAGAAAAGCGGCGATGGTGGTCAGCGAGGAGGCGACCACGGGGGCGAGCATCCGGCGGACACCCCCCTCGGCCGCGAGCAGGGGGTCCTCACCCATCTGATGATGCGCCATCGCATCCTCGCCGACCACAATGGCATCGTCGACGATGATCCCCAGCGCCATGATGAGCGCGAACAGGCTCATCATGTTAATGCTGCCTCCGGAGAGGTAGAGGATGAAGAGCGTCGCCATGAAGGACACCGGGATGCCCCAGGCGACCCAGAAGGCCACCCGGCCGCTCAGAAACAGGAAGAGGATCGAAACCACCAGGATGAGTCCGCCCGCCCCGTTGGTCACCAGCAGCATGATGCGGTCGCGGATCAGCTGCCAGGAGGCGTCGTAGACGACCAGCTCGACCCCCGGGGGGAGCAAGGGACGCGTCGCCGTGAGCCACTCGTCGAGCAATCGGGCCGCCGCGAGCGAGTTTCCCGTCTCGGCGCGCTGCAGGACCATCTCCACCGCCGGCATGCCGTTCATCGAAAGCTGCAGCGTGGCATCGCGCGGCACCCGCTCGATCTCGGCGATGTCGCCCAAACGCAGGTTCAGGGTCTCCTCGGTCTTGACCGGCAGCTGTGCGAATTCCAGCGGATCGCGAGCCTTGTCGAGGCTGCGCAGCTCTCGGGTCGCCTCCCCCCGGCCGATCGCCCCGGCCGGGAGATCGCGGCTGAAGTCGCCAACCCGCTCGCCGATCTGGGTCAGACCCAGACCCAGCTGCTCGAGCCGTGCCTGATCGACCTGGATACTGATCTCCTCAAGGGGGAGCCCGCGGATCTCGATCTTGTCGATCCCGCGCTCGAGGAGCTCGGACTCGAAGCGCCGGGCCAGGTGCCGCAGCTCATCGGGGCGATCGATCCCGGTCAGGACCAGGCGCGCCACCGACTCGTAGCGCGTGGCGAGCGCGATCTCGGGTTTCTCGGCGTCCTGCGGGAGGTTGCGGAAGTCGTCGACCAGACGCCTGACCTGGTCCAACGCCAGCAAGGGGTCGACGCCCTCGTTGAATTCGAGGGTGATGGCGGAGATCCCTTGGGTCGAGGTCGAGGTCATCTTGCGCAGGCCATCGACCGCCCGCAGACGCTGCTCCAGCGGGTTGGTGATCCCGTCCTCGATGTCCTCCGCGCTGGCGCCGGTCCAGACCACACGCACGGTCACCACGTCGAGATCGAAGCTCGGAAAGAACTGGACGTTCAGGCGGTCGAGGGCGAAGATCCCGCTCAGGATCATGATCGCCATCAGGAGGTTGGCCGCGACCTTGTGATGGGCGAAGAGTCCGATCAGATCGTCCTGGTGACCCTTGACTACCCTGCCCTTGGCGCCGGTGCCCTCCGTCATTGAACGGTCTCCACCCGCAGCCCGTCGATCGCGTTGGGCATGTGGCTGACGACCAGTCGATCCCCCGCCGCGAGGCCAGCTGCCTGCACCAGCAGGCGCTCTTCACCCGTATCGGTGAACCAGCTCCCGAGGCTGCGCACCGGCACGCCTTGCATCCGGCCGTCGACCAGCTTGTAGACTCGGTTGCTGGCGTAGACAGACCCGAAGGGCACCGGGACGACCTCGTCGCGAGCCGGACGCTCGAGGCGCAGCGCGATCATCTGCCCGGCGCGAAGCAGTCCCGCCTCGCCCTCCACCTGGAACAGGCCGTCGATCCCGCTCGCGCTCGCCTCTCCGGCGAGCCGCCCGAGCGAGAGCCTGAGGGTGTGCTCACCGACGGCGGCGGTTGCAGGCAACGCCCCCTCCGACCGCAGGGACGCGGTCAGCTCGGCCTGATAGGGTGCGGGAATCCGCGCACGGACCTCGAGGCTGTCGAGGGCGTAGAGCGTGAGCAGCACGTCGTCCTTGCCGACCTGGTCACCTGAGGTGACAGAGACGCCGGCGATGATCGCCTCGTAGGGCGCCGCCACCCGCCCTCTCTCGAGCTCGAGTGCGATCTCCTGGACGCGGGCCCGCGCGCTCTGCAGTCTTGCCTCGAGAGCGCGTTGACGTGCTGGAAAGTCCGCGATGCTCATGTTGCGGTTACTGACAGCGAGCGCCTGACGAGCGAGCTCTTGCTCGGCGGCGTCCAGATCGGTCTCGGAGCCGACACGCTGTTTCGTGAGCTGGGCGGCCCGCTGCACCCCTTCTTCGGCGATCGCCAGCAGCTTGCGTTCCTGCTCCAGCGCGGCAACATCGCTCGCGTGGCGGGTGCGCTCGGTCTCGATCTGGGCCTTGAGCTCGTCGACCTGCGCCTGGGCCTGGGCGAGTCGCAGGCTGAAGTCCCGGGGATCGAGCTCGACGAGGAGCTGCCCAGCCGCGACGCGGTCGCCTTCGCGCACGAGCACCCGTGCGACGCGGGCCGGCGCGGATGCCGCCGCACGCAGCAGATCCGGCGTCTCCACGCTGCCGTAGAGCTCCAGGCTGGGCGCCAGTCGGCGCGGCTCGACTGTCTCGGCCTCGACGCGCCAGACCCGCTCCCGGATCTCCGCGGGCGGGCGCTCGGGGCGGGTCTGCTTGAGATACTGAAACACTCCGATACCGACGGCGAGGACGAGGACGGGCAGCAGGAACTTGATCAGGCGCTTCACGGGGGCTCGCGGAGTGGCTCGAAGGTGGACAAGTGTCGGGGCGGGTCACGGACAAAGCAACCGATCAGCAGGCCGCGCCGTAGTCGAAGGTGATCTCCTCGTCGACGGCAATCGCACGAGAGGCATAGAGATCAAAGCCGTCGAACTCGGCATTCGGCTGATCGCTATGATTCAGCCAGCGCAGCAGGTTGCGCCCGTCGCGCCCACTGAGGACGTTGCCTTCGGGGTCGTAGATCCAGAGCACATAGGTTCCGTCCCGATCCACCGCGGGGCCCTCGTAGGTGCCGATCCACTCACCGCTCTGAAATGGGACCTTGGCGAAGCAGCCCTGACCGTGGATCGAGGAGGCGGCACAGTAGATGCGGCTGCGCAGGGGGTCGGCCGCGGAGGAGCGGCTCATTCGGGTCTTCTGCTCATCCGCGCATGCCCGGTCAGCGGCGCCTCGCCCTGGTGAAGGCATCCGCCATCGCACCGCCGCCTGCTGCGGGGGATTGAGTCGGCTTTGGGCGTTGCCCCTCCGGCGACTTCCCTCCGTCACGCGGGCGTGAGGACTGCCGGGGCGGCGTTCGAGCGCGCGTCGGCGCACCATCGTCCCCGGGACTCGCGGTCCGCGGGCCGGCCGTGGCGCGCTGCGGCGCGACATCGCCGAGACGCATGCTCAGTGCGACACGCTTGCGCGCCAGGTCGACCTCCATCACCTTGACCGTGACCAGATCGCCGGACTTGACCACGGCGTGGGGGTCCTTGACGAAGCGATCGGCCA
>Ga0316577_10000132_pt1 | contig 22009 bp, 14 predicted proteins | sample S5NA_FD_203073 | JGI IMG/M metagenome (GOLD analysis project Ga0316577, IMG submission 203073) | Rhizosphere microbial communities from salt marsh grasses in Alabama, United States - S5-7_050615r2r1 | ecosystem: Host-associated > Plants > Roots > Rhizosphere | place: USA: Alabama | collected... | reverse complement strand
TGCTGAAAAGGCTTATTGAACATTACAGCAAGATTTCCATCTGCTTTGGTAATACAGTGTTTGTCCGTTGTTCCTTGAAAAGATCTGAGGTATTACGTTCCTCTCGAATCATTAAAGCTGTTTTAGGGCTCAGTTTGGTTCTGTTTAGCCTGGTTCCGGTTTTAGGCGCTGCTTCAGCAACAGGTCTACCCAACCCATTCCAAGACGATGCGAAGGTGCCGTGGCATATTGTTGCCGATGAGATCAATTACGATGATCAGGCGAAAGTCTATATCGGCAGAGGGAACGTCGTCATCACAAAAAAAGATAAAAACCTCAATGCCGATAATGTGCGTTTTAATCAGAACACCATGGATGTTTTTGCCGAAGGTCATGTCGTTATGACAGTGGGAAAAAATGTCATTACCGGCACCAGCATGAAGATGAACCTGGAGTCAGAAACAGGAACGATTTATAATGGAACCATATTCATTGATGAAAATCATTTCTTTATAACGGGAGATACAATACAAAAAGTCGGCAAAGACTCATATGCTGCCGACAAAGCCAGTGTTTCGACATGTGACGGCAAGTCGCCGGCATGGAAAATTACCGGCAGGAATCTGAAGGTTACCGTGGAAGGGTACGGTTTCGTGAAACATGCGGCGCTTTGGGCAAAGAAGGTTCCGGTGCTCTATAGTCCGTTTCTCGTATTTCCCGTAAAGCTGAAACGCCAGACAGGCTTGCTGGCGCCCCAATTCGGTTATTCAGACCGAAAAGGAGGTGAATACATTCAGCCGTTTTTCTGGGCCATCAATGAGAGTTCGGATGCAACATTTTATTCTCACTATATGGGCTTCCGCGGAGAAAAGCTGGGTATGGAATACCGTTATGTTTTAGATGAACAATCAAAAGGGACCTTGATGGGTGATTTTTTAGATGACAGACAGGTGGATGACGGCTCTCCGGGCTCAGAAAAATGGGGGTATGAGGGTGACGGTGTTTTACGTCCCAATTCCGACCGTTACTGGTTCAGGATGAAACATGACCAGGCGCTGCCGAAAGGATTCTTTGCAAGGCTTGACATAGACGTAGTAAGCGACCAGGATTACCTTCATGAATTCAAAGATGGATACACGGGATTTGATGAAACCGAGGCGTATTATCTCAAAGAATTCGGAAGGGGTTTTGATGCATACGATGATCCGGTGAGACTCAACAGATTCAATGTCAACAAAAACTGGTTTCTTTACAGCCTCAATGCAGAGTTGCGATGGTATGACGACGTCATAAAACGTCGTCAGGAAGAGACGGATACAACCTTACAGCGGTTGCCGGTAATTACCTTTAACGGTTCAAAACAAAACATTTCAACATCACCGTTTTATTTTGATCTGGCTTCTGAATACACGTATTTTTACAGTGAAGACGGTCCGAGAAATCATCGTGCGGATGTTCATCCCAGATTTTATCTGCCTTACAGTTATAAAAGCTATTTTACCATTGAACCTTCGGTGGGTCTTCGTGAGACAATATGGCATGTTGACAAAAAAGAGTATCAAACTTCGGATAAAAAAACACTTACCAGGGAACTGTATGATCTAAAGGTCGATCTTTCTTCTGAAGTCTTTCATGTATTTAATCTGGGAGGAGAAGGTGTCGAGCGGATTAAACATGCCATAAGGCCTCAAATTACTTACAATTACACACCTGAAAAAGATCAATCTGATTTGCCCTCTTTAGATAGCATCGATCGAATTGCCAAGGTAAACCTGATTACATATTCCCTTACAAATACTTTAACATCAAAGTCGAAAAGAGATACAGGGAAAATTAAGCGTCATCCTTCGGATAAACCGGTGGGCGACAGCAGTTATGAACCGCCAATCTATGGTTACAATGAATTCTTACGGTTCAAGCTGGAACAGAGTTACGACATCAACAAGGAAAAAGAGGACGATCCAGAACCGTTTTCTCCGATACATGGTGAGCTTGAACTTTACCCTAGAAGATATTTTTCCGTAAGAGCTGATGCTGACTGGTCGCATTATGACGGCAACTTTCGCTCACGAAATCTTGCCACAAAGTTTTGGGATATGCGTGGAGACAAGTTGTCTGTTGATTATCGGTATCAGAGGGATAAAAGTGAGACCGTCTATAGCAATCTTGAATTGAAGGTATCAGACAAATTGTCAATATATGGAGAGCATGAGCGCAACATTTTTGATAGTAAAGACTTAAAATACGGCCTCGGATTTTTATACGAAACTCAGTGCTGGTCATTTGATTTCAACTTCACTAAAGAAGAGGAAAATTTAGGATTTACATTTATGATCAGACTGTTTGGTATTGGGTCGATTGGATAGAAAAATCAATCTGGACTAATTCATTTAAAAAGAATATATTAACAGGTAAAATGACACTTACAGAACTTAAATATTCATGGTATGTCCTGCACACAAAAAGCAGGTTCGAAAACGTGGTCAACGATGGTCTGATCAAAAAATCCATGGAGGTTTTTCTGCCCAAAGTTCAGGTCAGAAGCAAGCGCCGTGACCGGAAAATGATGATTAGAGTGCCACTTTTTCCCGGATACCTGTTTGTGAAGACCAATCTTGAACCGAGCGAACACCTTGAAATCGTAAAAACAGCCGGGGTTGTTCGCTTAGTCGGCAACAAGGAAGGCCCGATTTCTGTTCCTTCAGATACCGTAGAATCATTAAAAATTATGGTTAAAGGGGACAATACGGTTACTACAGGTACCCGTTTTAAAAAAGGGGATAGGGTTATCGTGGTTTATGGCCCATTTGCCGGTGTAATTGGTACGTTTGCCCGATACAGAGGAAAAGGACGTGTGATCGTTGACATTGAGGCACTTGGACAGTATGCAGGAGTGGACGTGAGTGAAGAGGATATTGAGAGACTTCCGGAAATATTATCATAACTACTTGACTTCCTGCATGTTTGCATTTTATAAAGTTGACGGCTTCGTAATCCCGCCTGGGCAGGACTGCGTTGTATTTAACTTCGTGTTGACTGTGGCGTAAATAAGTGCGCCTCAATCCTTGGAGTTTGCGTGCCTGTTTACCTGTTTTTATGCAGGGGAATTTGAAATTTTTAGCTTTACCGTCGATTTTATTTTTTTCGAAACCAGCAAATTTAGGTTTTGACATTTAAAGGTTTTGCTGTAAAAAGAAAACATTCAATTAAGTGTAGAAATTACTAGAGTTAAGTCGTTTTTAGATATTGTAAGAAGGAGGATATATGAACAAGTTGGAGCTAATCTCCGCTCTGAAAAACGAGGCCGATATTTCTAAAACAGAAGCGGCAAAAGTAGTCCAGGTATTTTTTGATAGCATGGCAGATGCCATGGTAAAAGGTGAACGTGTTGAAATTCGGGGCTTGTGCAGTTTTTTTGTGAAGGCCTATAAAAGCTATACCGGAAGAAATCCTAAAACTGGGGGAAAGGTTCAGATTAAACCCAAGAAACTTCCATTTTTCAAATCCGGAAAAGAATTAAAAGAACGTGTAGATTGTTAATTTTGTGACTGGTTTTCAATCGATGTTAGGATTTGAGTCGATATTGGGTCAAGAGAAACCGATTCGACTTTTGAGGACGCTTCTTCAAAATGAGTCCATACCTCATGCCCTTCTTTTTCTCGGAATTGAAGGAGTAGGCAAAAAGACCACAGCTATGGCGACTGCTATGGCCGTTAACTGCATGGGGCACGGGGATGAAAATCTTTTTAAAGAGGAAACAGTTCGCGCAAGACGTCGCACGATTCAGAAAGTAACAACAAAAAGCGGAATTTGTGGATGTTGTAAATCATGCAGTAAAATCAAGTCCGGTAATCATCCGGATATTATCTTGGTAGAACCGACGGGTAATTTTATCAGGATTAATCAAATACGTAATCTTTGTAATACCCTCGCTATGAAACCATATGAGGCAAGATTACGTGTGGTCATCATAAGCGATGCCCAGGCGATGAACCCTGCAGCAGGTAATGCCCTCTTAAAGATGTTGGAGGAACCTCCGGATCGAACTGTTCTGATACTTACTGCCGTGCATACATCTGATCTTCTTCCCACGATCGTTTCACGCTGCCAGCATATTCGATTTAGCCCGATCCCCCACAATCAGATTGAGGCGTTGCTCGTCGAAAAACAAGGCGCCAGTCACGATGATGCCAAAATAATTGCGACCATGGCGAACGGCAGTATTTCCAAGGCCATTTCCATGATGCGCCACATAAGTAAAATAAATTGGATCAAGCGAAGGGCATGGCTGCTAAAAAGCGTTGAATCATTATCTTTAATGTCGATTTCTTCGCGCTTGGCATTTGCAGAAAATTTATCGAAAAATAAAGCTGTCCTTGCAGAATCTTTGGAAGTGGTAAAATCCTGGTTCAGAGATCTTGTTATCTGCAAATTTAATCCGGAACAAATCATAAACAAAGATTTGAGAGAAAAAATTAAACTAAATTCCAAAAAGTTGGCCGTTGCGTCACTTCTTTCAAAAATCGATGATATTCATTTGGCTCAGAAAAATATTCAGGCCAACACCAATTTGAGACTCACCCTGGAAGTGTTGATAATGAGGCTTGCAAAAGAGTGACCTGCGAATTTTAATAAATACGTTTATTTTATGCGATAACGTTTTTACTTGGTTAATTTATTCTATTCACGCAAAAGTTTAAAATGCCTAAAGTGAACTAAAGTGCCTAAAATTAAGGTATTCTATCAGTTTTTAATTATAATTGATCGCGCTGAAAGCGCGTTCCTTAACTTTAGCTCATTTTAGGCACTTCAAACTTTAGGCACTTGCAAAAAGTATTTCGGTAACATCTCTATTGGTAAGGGATGGTCAGAGTATCAAATTTGCCAATGAGCAATAAAAAAAGACAGACATTAATATATGAAAAAAGTAGTCGGAATAAGATTTAAACCTGCCGGAAAGGTTTATGATTTTGATAGCGGTGCATTTGTTCTTAATCGAGGAGACCATGTGATTGTTGAGACTGAGCAAGGCCTCGGATTAGGAATGGTGGCGGTTCCCCCGGTTCCATACGACCAATCTACGGCGAACCAACTGGGAAAGCCTCTTAAAAAAGTGTTTCGTTTGGCAAGCCAAGCAGACTTTCTCCAAAGAGAAAAAAATACTGAGACGGAAAAAGAGGCACAAACCTACTGTATGAGCTGCATTCGGGAGCTTGATCTTAAAATGAACCTTTTTAATGTTGAGTGCTCCTTTGATGCCAGTAAGTTAACATTTTTTTTCACATCTGAAGGTCGTGTTGATTTCCGCCAACTCGTAAAAATGCTGGTTAAGAAATTTGGTGTCAGAGTTGAGATGCGGCAGGTTGGCATACGTAATCAGGCAAAAATGTGCGGTGGTTTAGGCAGATGCGGGCGTGAAACATGCTGCTCAGCATTTATAGAGAAATTCGGGCCGGTTTCCATAAGAATGGCAAAAGAACAAGGGCTGTCGCTAAATCCTACAAAAATTTCCGGGCAGTGTGGTCGGCTCATGTGCTGTCTAACTTTTGAGCATGAGATGTACAAAAAAATAAAGGAGAAATTTCCCAAAGTCGGGGAAGCGGTTAAAACCAAAAATGGAACCGGCAAAGTGATACGCCATAATGCAATACATAATCGCGTCGCGATTCGTTTAGAAGACGGTCAGGAGATAGAAACCGGGGTCGATATGATTATAAATGAATCGGGGAAAAAATAAGGATCCCGGATCACGAACTTAAGCTTGGGGGAACAAAATGGTTGACCCTTTTTATATAACCACGCCGATATATTATGTGAATGCCAGGCCCCATCTTGGTCATGCTTATACAACGATTGTGGCAGATGTTGCCTATAGATTTCATGCGATGCTTGGGGCGGAGAGTTTTTTTCTAACCGGTACGGATGAACACGGCGATAAGGTCGTTCGGGCTGCAAAGAAAGAAGATTTAAGTCCCAGGACCTACGTTGATAAAATAAGCGGACTTTTCAGAGATCTTTGGCCCGAGCTTAATATCAAATACAGTTATTTCATCCGCACGACGGATCCATCCCATATGGTGTTGGTTAAACAGATTCTGCAACAGATCTATGATTCGGGGGATATCTATTTCAGCGAATATCAAGGGCTTTATTGCTTTGGGTGTGAGCGCTTTTATACAGATCGGGAGTTGGTTGACGGCAAATGTCCTGATCACGAAACAACGCCTGAACCCATAAAAGAATCCAACTACTTTTTCAAGATGAGTCGCTATCAAGACTGGCTGATCGAACATATTCATGACAATCCTGATTTCATAAGCCCGGAACGTTATAAAAACGAAGTCCTATCCTTTCTCAAAGAGCCCCTTGAGGATTTGTGTATATCCAGACCTAAAACGCGCCTTAAGTGGGGGATCACCCTGCCCTTTGATAAAGAATATGTCACCTATGTTTGGTTTGACGCCCTTTTAAACTACGTTTCAGCACTGGGATATCCGGATGGAGACCGGTTCAAAACCTTTTGGCCGCATGCCCGCCACATTATCGCAAAGGATATCTTAAAACCCCATGGTATTTATTGGCCGATCATGCTCAAAGCTGCAGGAATACCCGTATACAAGCATTTGCATGTCCATGGGTACTGGAACGTAGATCAGAGCAAAATGTCCAAAAGCATTGGGAATGTTGTAGAGCCGCTTCAACTTAAAAACGTTTACGGCCTCGATGCGTTTCGATTTTTTCTGATGCGGGATATGACCTTCGGACTCGATTCCAGTTTCAGTGAAGAAGCATTGATTCAACGAATTAATTCTGATCTTGCAAATGATCTTGGAAATTTATTTAGTAGAGTTCTTGCAATGGTCCACAAATATTTTTCCCGAGTTGTTCCTGAAATTGATAGCAAAGTGGAAGATGAATTAGATCTTGGTTTGAAATCAGAGGCATTAGACACCATTGCCAAGTTCGAAGAACATATGAAGCGCTTCGACTTTAACAAAGCAATAGTGGCAATTTGGGAATTTATTAACCACATGAACAAATATATTGATCTTACGACCCCCTGGGTGCTTGCAAAGAAAAAGTCCAGCCGTAAACAGCTTGAAGTTGTCATTTATAATCTACTTGAATCACTTAGAATCATATCCGGGCTAATCTATCCGATAATGCCGGAAACTGCCCAAACCATGCAGAAACATCTCGGTATTGATTCGAAGAAACAGGCTTTTAGTCTTGATATCCTTAAAAAATGGAAAACCTTGAAACCCGGAACAAAGGTTCCGAAATCAGTTACACTTTTTCCAAGAATAGATCTTAAAAAAGAGCCTATGGTATCATCAGGAAAAAAGGATACAAAAAGTATGGGGCTTAATATTAAGCCTGAGATAACTCTTGAAGATTTTAATAAAATAGATCTCAGGGTCGCCACCGTCATTCATGCCGAGGCGCTTCCTCGAGCAAAGAAATTGTTAAAGCTTGAGGTTGATATGGGAGAAAAAAGGACCATTGTGGCCGGTATATCGGAAACCTATTCTCCGGAGGACTTGGAAGGGAAGCAGGTCGTTATCGTTGCGAACCTGAAACCAGCCAAGTTGATGGGTATCCTTTCTAATGGAATGTTGTTGGCTGCTGTTGAAAAAAATAGCTGTGCTGTCGCAACATTGGACAAAAAGGTGAAACCAGGCACGACTCTTAGCTAATAACCATACAGAAATGGCCCTTTTTGTCCTGATTGGCGTTCTCCGCTTACCATAACCTCTAATCTTATTTTTGAGATTGGTTCTAGTTAGAACTCAAACGAAGCGTTTAAAAATGAAAAGGTCATTGAAGCGTTTTAATTATAAGCAAATATGATACTCCGAAGACTGAAGACGGATACGACGATTAATGAGAGACCGAACTGGCGAGAGTATCAGGCCGATCTTAAGTGGTCTGTGACAAAAAAGAGGCTTTTTAAAAGTGTTCTTAAATGTTCTGTTTTGGCATTCCTTTTATTTGTTTTGGCTTACGGGATAACCAACGGTATTGGCGAAAAATCGATTCCTCGTTTGGCAAAAGATTATTTTTCAACATTCAGCTCCGGTAATTCATACGACAAAAAGAAAGTCCAGACGATGTTAAATGGTGTATCCTTTGTTAACCTTAAGAACAAAAGCTTCGATTTCGTTTCAAACGACCATAAATATAAGGTAGAGACCAGCCTTGACATTGAACTTCAGAACTATCTTCTATCAAAGCTGAACACTTCTACCGCTCGGTATATTGGAATTGTGGCTATGGATCCGGTTACCGGCAAGATTTTATCCATGGTGAGTTTTAATAAAAAAGATCCTACCGATAATCCCTGCCTTGATAACAGGTTCCCGGCAGCGAGTATCTTTAAAATTGTTACCGCATCTGCGGCCATTGAAAAATATGGTTTTACTTCAAACCATGTGTTTACTTACAACGGCATGAAGCATACGTTATATAAGTCTCAACTCAAGGACAGAAAAAACAGGTATACCAATCGCGTCACATTTAAGGACGCCTTTGCCCAATCCGTGAATCCGGTGTTTGGGAAAATAGGCTATCTTTACCTTGGCAAAGACACACTTGAAGAGTATGCAAAGGCATTTGGTTTCAACCAGGACATCAATTTCGAAATTATCGTTGATCCCAGCTGCGTTGCTTTAACTGATAAGCCCTATCAGTGGGCCGAGATTGCTTCCGGATTTAACAATCAAACAAAAATGACCCCCCTTCATGGAGCAATGATGGCTTCGGCAGTCGTCAATCAGGGGCAACTGTTGGAACCCACTATTGTCGACCGTATTGTGAATGAAAATGGACGCATCATTTACCAGGGCAAATTGACTCCGATGAGCCGAGCAATAGACGCGAATGCTTCCCAGACGTTGAATCTTCTGATGGAAAATACCATAAAAAGAGGTACGGGCAGAAAAGCGTTCCGACGGTACCGGAGAGACAAAATCCTTTCAAAGCTAAATATCGGCGGTAAAACCGGATCCATTGATAATAGAATACACGATGCGCGATATGACTGGTTTGTGGGTTTTGCCGAAGAAAAGAACGGGGAGAAGAAAATTGCCGTGTCCGTTATTGTGGCCCACGAAAAATACATCGGACTTCGCGCAACATATTACGCACGTATTGCAATGAAGAAGTACTTTAAGGATGTTTTTACAAAAAATGAAAATCCTTCGGATAAAGCAGGATGAGTTGAATTTTTAGAACCTCTCCTGATTAGTCATAGTAAATTAAGGTAAAAAAAGTGGGCCATCTTGAATTGAGTCGGTGTGACTCAAAAGAGTACAAGGGGTCAAGGATTCAAGGGTTCAAGTGAATTGGTAACTAATAAACTCTTGACCCCTTGGCCCCTTTTCTACAAGCAAATTGGAGAAGAGCCTATTTTTTATCGACAATTCAATAAGGAGATTCATCATGCCTGGCTTTGAAATATTTGGAGACGAAGAGCGCAAAGAAGTTCAAGATGTCCTTGATACGGGGGTGTTGTTTAGATATGGTTTCGATGGTGTCCGAAAAGGTCATTGGAAGGCAAAAACTTTTGAATCTGAACTGGCAAAACGGGTCGGTGCCGGGTATTGTCATCTTTGTTCCAGTGGTACGGCCGCGCTTTGTATTGCATTGGCAGCGTGCGGAATTGGTGCCGGAGACGAAGTCGTTGTACCGCCGTTTACGTTTATCGCAACCATTGAAGCGATTTTAGGTTCCGGTGCGGTTCCTGTTTTTTCTGAGATTGATGAAACCCTTTGCTTGGACCCCAAATCCATTGAATCCGTTCTCACCTCTCGAACAAAAGCAGTAATACCGGTCCATATGTGCGGGGCCATGGCGCATATTGAAGAGATACAAAGTCTCTGCGATCAAAAAGGGCTTATATTGATAGAAGACGCCTGCCAGTCCTTGGGTGCTACGTTTAATGGAAAATCGGCGGGTACATTTGGCCAAGTGGGATGTTTTTCATTTGACCCGGTCAAAACGATTACATGCGGTGAGGGCGGTGCCGTTGTTACCGATAATAAAGAAATTTATACCCTTGCAGATGCCTATGCTGATCACGGACATGACCACATCGGAAATGATAGAGGTCTCGAAGACCATCCAATTTTGGGCACAAATTACCGTATCAGTGAGCTAAATGCAGCAGTTGGACTGGCTCAGCTTAAAAAGCTCGATTTCATATTGGAAAAACAGAAGTTGAATAAAAAAGTCATCAAAGATGCCCTGGCCCGGTTTCCTGAAATCAGTTTTAGAGATATCCCCGATCCGAAAGGTGACTCCGCGACATTTCTCTCATTCTTCTTGCCGAATGAATCTCAGGCCCGGGATGTGGCAGCGTCTCTGGGTAACGCAGGTGTTGATTCCTGCTTTTACTGGTATGCCAACAACTGGCATTATATCCGGCAATGGGATCATTTCAAAAGATTCAAGTCTCCCGCCAGATTGCCGATAACCCTAATTGGAGAGGTTCCTGAATATGAAAAGATGCAGCTTCCCAAATCGGACAGTATTATGTCCAGAAGTATATCCATGTTGATAAAACTATCTTGGACAGAGGAGGAGCTGGCCCGGCGGATAGAAAAAATAACGGATGTAATTGAAGAAATAGTAAATAGTAAATAGAAAAGAGGAAAGAGGAAAGAGGAAATAGGTGATGGGTTCGAGGAAATAGGAAATAGTAAATAGATAAGGGCAGGAGATAAGGACTAATCCGAACAGTCACGTTTTAAACATTTATTTATAATCTTATAATCCATAACCTATTACCTATAACTTGTAACCATCTTCCATCATCTATATCCCCTAACCCATGACCCATTACCTGGAGGTTTTACAATGTTTCGAAATTTCAAAATGGTTTCTTATGTCGTTTTTGGCAGGGGTTGTTTTAACCAACTGGACGGTATACTTGCCAAGAGGCGACGATCAGACGATTCCTTTATGGTTTACATGGTGGACGATGTTTTTCAAAATAGCAGTTTAAAAAACAAAGTGCCGGTAAAAAACCAAGATAAGCTTATATGGGTCAATGTTAATGACGAACCCAAGACAACGTATGTTGATGCGTTAACACAACAGATAAAAGATTCTTCCAGTCGACTACCGGACGGAATTATCGGAATCGGCGGCGGCAGCGTTATGGATATTGCAAAAGCGGTATCTTTGATGCTCACAAATTCCGGTTCTTCAGCAGATTACCAGGGATGGGATCTTGTGGATAATGCAGGGGTATACCACGTGGGTATACCTACCTTATCCGGAACCGGGGCGGAAGTATCCCGTACAACCGTACTTTCAGGTCCTGAAAAGAAACTCGGAATCAATTCCGACTTTACTGTATTTGATCAAATCCTCCTCGACCCTGAATTACTTGCAGGAGTGCCGAAAGATCAACGATTCCATACAGGGATGGATTGCTACATACACTGTATTGAATCGCTAAACGGCACCTACCTCAACGCATTCAGTAAAGCTTACGGTGAAAAGGCCCTTGAGCTCTGCAGGGAGATTTTTTTGGGGGATGGGGCGGACAGCGACGATAAGATGATGATGGCTTCATATTGCGGCGGAATGAGCATTGCCTACTCACAGGTGGGAATATGCCATGCCCTTTCATACGGTCTCGGTTTTGTATTGGGAACTCATCACGGGATCGGAAACTGCATTGTCTTTGACTATCTTGAAGACTATTACCCTCAAGGGGTTCGCGAGTTTCGCGAAATGATGAAAAGGCATGATATTCATCTTCCTCGGAATCTGGTTGCGGGTATTGAAAGCGATAAGCTTGAAAAAATGGTTGATGTTGCCCTTGTTTTAGAACCACTGTGGGAAAATGCTCTGGGGGTTGACTGGAAACAAATAATGACAAGGGAAAAGATTAGAGAAATATATCGAAAGATGTAACACTGACTAAGCGTTTCGGGTTTTGTAGGGCTACAAGAAAGTCATGATGATACAAAAATATAGATTGATAGGATCGTTCATAAGTCGTAGAATCATCTTTAAAAAAAATCAGAGCCAGATATGAGATAGATTTAACAAATAACTTGTAAAATCCATTTAATACTATCGGAAGCTTTTATGGAAAGACGAACAAAATTATATTTTAAATTAAAACGGTTGTGCCGCCGAATACGGGAGTGTTTTCTTGCCGATGTTTATTTCGGGAAACACATGTCCTGCGTGCCGAATCATTCCATCGTTTTTTTCCCATGCTATGAGAACATTTTGTGTTGTGGAATAACGGGGATTGTCTCATTTAAAAATAAAAAAACGGCGGATGATCATGCGAATCTTGATGTTCTGAACAGCATGCTTGAGAAACTTGAAGTCCGTCGGTTCGAAAACTGCAAGCAGAATAATTTGAGTTTAAAAGACCATTATCTGGGCGGCAAGGGGCATGTTGATTCTCTTTTACAGGCTGTTCGCACATTAAAACGCAATGGCGTGTTCTACGATTTTTTTAAAGATGAAAAAAACCAAAATGAACTTTCAGGTGTTGCCCGCCGACTTTCAAAAGTCGTCGATTCAGAATCAAGATATTTACCTGATTATATTGGACATCTCGATTCAGAAGAAGTGGATATTTTAATCAGTCGTATTGATAAGTTAAAGGATATAACCTGGTGTATAAATTCCGAAATTGTCACGAATATTAAAAAAATCAGGGAATTGCTGGGAGACGGCAACGAAGACCCCAACATCACTATGGTGAGTATCTTCAAGCAGATCAACTCTGTTTTGAACAGTATCGACCGGCTTGAGGTTCGAGGCCGTGATTCAGCAGGGATCTCCATGATGTTTATTCTGGATGGCATTGAGTATGATCGCTTCATAAAAGTCTTGGAAAAAATGAATCTTATTGACCAATTAACTGAGCGGGCGGCCCAGGATGTTCTCGTTAACTCGAGTGTCAACATCAATCTTACCAGGAATGAAAATAACCAAAAAAATGTTTCTCTGGCCTTGACGTATAAAGTCGCCGCAGAAGTGGGGCATCTGGGGGACAATATTCGTTTTATACGCAAAGAAATTAAAAACGACAAAATTCTGCAGAAACTGGTTTCGTTTCCCCATAGATATTTTACGATTTCCGCCCATACCCGATGGGCTTCTGTGGGTGCCATCAGTGAGCCGAATTGTCACCCTGTGGACAACAAATTTTCGGGGGACAGCTCTCAACAAAGCGGCATCATCCATGTGTGTCTAAACGGAGATATTGATAACTATCTTGAACTCAAAAAAGAATATGAAAGAGATGGAGGTTTTATTCACCAAGATATTACCACCGATACAAAGATCATTCCCCTTCAGGTGGGAAAGTATATTCAACAGGGTTTTGATATAGAGGAAGCGTTTCGTCTGGCTGTGAATGACTTCGAGGGGTCGCATGCCATATCCATGCATACCGATTTGGCGCCCGGGAAACTTTTCCTGGCACAGAAAGGGAGCGGACAGGCCATCTTTGTCGGTATCTCAGAGGATCACTATGTTCCTTCTTCCGAGGTTTACGGCCTGGTTGAAGAAACGCCTTTTTTTATCAAGATGGATGGGGAAAAAGAGGTGCAAGGAAAAAATGGTTTAACCCAGGGGCAGATTTTTATCTTAGACCAAAAATCTCCCGGAGGAATAGATGGGATTAAAGCCATGTATTATGACCGAACCCCGTTAATCCTCAATAAAAAGGACATAAAGCATACCGAGATTACCTCAAGAGACATTGATCGCCAGGAGTTCCCCCATTATTTTTTAAAGGAGATTTCAGAAGCGCCGATTTCTGTGGAAAAAACCCTTCAGAACCGATGGAAAATCATGGATGATGCCATGAATCGGTATACGATAACTTTGGACGAAACTATTTTTCCGGGAACACTTGAAAAGGCGCTTTTAAATGAAGAGATACGACGCATCTTTTTTGTCGGCCAGGGGACTGCCGGTGTGGCTGCACTGGCCTGTTCGGACATTCTGAATTATTATATGGATGATCCGTCCATTTATATCGGAGCTCTAAAAGCATCGGAACTCAGCGGATTTAAACTGAGTGATGAAGAGAAAAAACAAACGATGGCAGACGCCCTTGTCATTGCCATAAGTCAGTCCGGAACAACAACAGATACCAATCGTGCCGTTGAAATGGTAAAAGAACGAGGTGCTTACACGTTGGGAATCGTCAACCGAAGGGATTCCGATATTACTTTCAAAGTTGACGGCGTTATGTATACCAGCAGCGGCCGGGATATTGAAATGTCGGTGGCTTCCACAAAAGCGTTCTATTCACAAGTAGTCGCCGGAGCGATCTTGGGACTTAAAATTGCCAAACTTAAAAAACGAAGACAGGATGACTTTATTTCTGGGGAAATAAAACAGCTTCTAAAGCTGCCCGACCACATGAGAACGATTCTATCCATGCGGAACCTGATCGGAAATTCTGCCAAAAGGCTTGCCACAACCAAAACATATTGGGCTGCAGTGGGCAGTGGACCCAATAAGGCGGCAGCGGATGAAATCCGGATCAAACTGAGCGAACTGTGCTATAAAACAATTTCCTCCGATTATATTGAAGATAAAAAGCATATCGATCTTTCTTCGGAACCATTGATTATCGTTTGTGCGGCTGGCGCAAGGGGAACCGTTATTGGTGATATTATAAAGGACACCGCAATATTTCAGGCCCATAAAGCAGTGCCGGTGGTCATTGCCGATGAGGATGAAAACGGGTTTGAACCTTATGCAGCTGATGTTTTCCATGTTCCGAGGATCAGTGAACATTTTTCGCCGATTTTAAACACCTTAGTGGGACATATATGGGGATACTATGCAGCCGTGGCTATTGATGAAGCTTCAAGGTTCCTTTACGCCTTCAATAAAGATGTTCAGGACGCAGTAGATGACTATTCAAAAAAGAATATGGACGTTTATGAACTTGTTTTGGGAAAATCTTTTCGGGAAAAGATCGCTGTGTTTTACAAAGAATTTAGAAAGAGAAAAGCTGCCCGTGGTTTTCCAACGGCTATGGGTCTTGAAATGGTGGCAGACCTGACCCTTTTGCTAAAATATTTGTCGGGCCGGTTGCCGATATCTGATTTTGAAATTGATTTTGGGAAAAAGGGTACGGCCTTAAACATGCTGAACAAACTGTTTGAGTGTCTTGGAGAATCGGTTAACTGTATGTCTCGCCCTGTGGATGCCATTCGGCACCAGGCCAAGACCGTCACTGTGGGGACAAGCCGTATCAGCGAACGGCTGGAGGGCATACTGTTCGACACCTTGGTTGAATACAACATCAACACTTCCCAGCTTATTAACAGAAATATTATCGTAATTAAGAATCTACAGGAGATCGTTGCCGATATTCAAGGGGCCATTTTGTATAGAATCGCAGGTTTGAATGTTCTTGGTGAACCCACAGAAGAGACGACCATTGAAATCATTAGAAAAGAAGGCGTGTTAAAGCCGATTCCATCAAGAGTCGAAACCGACAATTTGCTCAAGGGTACCAAAAGAATTATTGTTCGGGAAGGAAATGTGTATATCGGTATCGGTCGAAAGGATGACCGAAGCATTATCGTTATTCCGATTATATCCACCTCTCATGATATGCCGAATATTATAGAAAATATTTTGCTGTTAAACATTTCGTTCAAAGAAAATGTTTCGCTTTCCGTTAAAATAAAAGCTCTTGGCGGAAAATATGAACGGATTAAAAATATTGTTCAGGAAAATAGTGTGAAGTGGGATGATCAGTATCTTGAACTTGTGGAGATGAAGTCGCTTTTTGGAATATCAGCAGAAAAAATTGGTGAATTTATCGTATCTCGTGTCAATTACTCAACAACTTAAAGTTGAAAAAGGCTGGCTCGGATATTTTTTAATTTTTTCACCCCGATAATATAAACTTAATCTTTTGTATCCTCTAAAAGAGCTTGCACAAACCTTTTGAGTTGTTCTTATAATACTTTTCAAGACCAACCGAAATCAATCGGCGTTGCGACGCCTAATTTGGTGCAATCTCATGTTTATGTTCCCCGATAAAGAAAAGGTTATTTAATTGGTTTTTGAAATTACTAAGGTTCATTTTAAACGCAGATCTACCAAATGGATGAATTGATTCTAAGTTATTGGTATCTATAAATACATCCCAATAACCGGCACCATGCGTTAGCAAAGTATTGGTCAATTCCTGTGCAGAATTTACATCAAAATCACCAAACAATTTCAGATGGAGATTGCCATTGGTTTTAATAGAAGAAATATGGAAATTTGATGCCACTGGTATGTCTCCTTTTTAAGTCATAAGCTGAGCGTTTCAATAATTTAAAACGGTCAGCTTAGACAAGTCATTTAACTCACCTTCATGCTTACGCAAAAACCATGCAAAATAACCAAATTTTAATAAAAAAAGTATATTTATATTGTATTAACAAATGGTTATATTTGAAGTAGGATTAGGATGGTGATGCGAATCAATTGGAAAGTTACCTGAAATTAGGGGATAAATTACAGGAAAATTATGAAAAGTTTTACATAATTATGTGCCGCCATACATATCTTTGATTTTGGTTCTGTCCGGTGTGCCGTCTTCAAGGTAAGGAAAATCGGATATGAATTCAACATATTGGGGTTTTTTATATCTGGCGATGTGTTCGCCTACAAACTGAATCAATTCCTGAGCGTCTAATGTTTCGTTTGGTTTCAATTGGCAAACCGCTTTTATTCCTTCTTTCCATTTGGGATCCGGAACGCCGAAAACAACGACCCTTTCAACGGCCGGATGCTCAAGAATAACCTTTTCCACTTCAGCAGGGTAGACATTCTCGCCGCCTGGTTTGATCAGCTCTTTTTCAGCCTTTCGGCCGGCATACCAAAGAAACCCATTTTCGTCAAAACGGCCCAGGTCACCTGTGTGATGCCATCCTTCACGAAATGTATAGGCGGTTTCTTCTGGAAGATTCCAGTAGCCTTTAAACACCAATGGGCCTTTCAGGGCAATTTCACCCACCTCTCCGTCAGGAACCGGATGATCATAATCATCTATCAGACGGATTTTTCCAAGAGGAACCATTTTCCCGGCAGAACCCGGCTGGTCATTATATCGTCCCATGGTTGCCAGGCCTGAGGTTTCCGTTTGCCCGTAAATGGTATAAAACGTACCGCCGGTGACATGTTGGTACTTCTCAATGGTTTCCGGTGTATCCAATCCCATGACGGCTTTGAGGCTGTTGATATCTTGACCTGATTTTTCTTGCTGCTCAAGAATGGATGCAAGGATCGGTGAAAAATCAAAAAAGAGCGTCACTTTTTTTGTTTCAATGAGTTCAACTGCTTTTTCTGCATCAAATTTGCTCATGTTCACATTCAAAGCACCGGCTATAAAACTGGTGATGACCATAAAAAGCCCGCCAACATGGAATAGGGGCAGAAAATTCAGATGAACATCTTTTTCAGTTAAATGAAAACAATAATTCAAGTGCAGACCGGCACACAGGAGATTGCCGTGGCTTAACAGAGCGCCTCTGGGTTTCCCTCCTACGGCGGCCGTATGAATGATCACAAAACCATCATTGTCGGAGACATCTTCAGCTTCAAATTGTCCTGTTTTGTTCATCAAATCATTAAATCCAAGAAAGATGTCATTTTGATCTTTGAATATATAATACGATTTCACTGAAAAAAGGTCGGACTTCAGCCCCTTGACGAGGTCTTGAAATTCTGTATCTAGAAAAAGAACTTCAGGAGCACAATCGTTTAGATTGTATTTTATCTCTTCGGCTGAAAGTCGCCAGTTGACAGGCAATAAGATTGCGCCCAGGGCAGCGGCAGCTCCGTAAAGGAGGAAGTATTCAAGGCTGTTTTTTCCCAGAATGCCGACCCGATTGCCTTTTTTGATGCCGACTGTTTGTAACCCAAAAGCAAGGCGATCGATCATCTCTTTAACTTCTAAAAATGTTATCGATTTGCCGGCATCAACCTCGAACCATGCAGGTTGATCACCAAAACAGCTGGCATTTCGAGAGATAAGGTCATAAAACGTAAAATCGTATAAACCCATAAAAACCTCATTTATCAGGGATTGGGTGTCAGGGAGCAGCCGGCGAGTGTTTGTAACTCGTTATTTACGGCTGGTCCTTGATCACTGTTTCCTGAAACCTGTTCTAATCAGGGGGCCCCAGTTAAATCCGCGTTGCTCCTTTTCTTCGAAAAATTTAACGGGGCAAGCAGGTGTCGGGTGTCAGGGGCCAGCTGAATAACACTTCTTATCAATCAGTTACTGCTGATCCCTGACCCCTGATCCCTAAAACCTGTATTCTTATTTATTCAGGAAATGTTGCCTGAAACGTTGAAACTTTTGTTAACCCATCTGCCTGAAAAATAGCGGAACCGCCTTTGACATGAACCGGAATCGAATATTCCGGAATTTCAGTCCACCATTTTTCGAGCTGGTCCCAAGCACTGATCCCTTTTTCTTTCAGCTTGAATCCACCGGTCACCAAAAGGCTAAGCAAAGACTGTCTTACATCAAAATGAGCATCAACTCTCAATTGATTTGTTTTTCCCGCAGGAATCCACATGGTATCCGTAGAGCCGACCGTATTCAGATCAAACTCTTCAAAAGCAATGGTAAACTTTAGATTATCCATCTTTACCGGGTATTCATTCGGATTCTCGATATTAAAGATAAAAGCCAGTTCAAGTGGTGCACCAACATTGTCCGGCTTTCCCTTGGTGGGTTTAACTTTATTGGAAAAATACCAGTATCCAAAAGCATGCGCCACTTCCATCGAATCGAGTGTAACCACCGGTGCCTTGAAATTCTGCTGTGTGGGTGCTGGCGCCATTCCAGCACATCCTGCTAACATGGCAGCGGCAACGAAAATACTTAAACATGTAAGTATAATTGATCTCTTATGCATTTTTTCCTCCCTTATTCTATATAAAGGGTTAGGTAAGCCATCGTTTTCTTCGTTTATAATGTTTGACATCCCGAAAACTTTTACGGCCTCCAACATCGGTAAGCCCGAGGTAGAAATCCTTGATATCCGGATTCTCTCGGAGCTTTTCGGCTGTGTCGTCCATGACAATGCGACCGTTCTCCATCACATAGGCATAGGGTGCAACATTAAGGGCAAGTTTGGCATTCTGTTCCACCAGCAGGATCGATATCTTCTCCTCCTGGTTAAGCTTTGTAATAATATTGAAGATTTCATGGATAAGAAGCGGTGCCAGGCCCATGGAAGGCTCGTCCAGAAGGATCAGTTTGGGACTGGTCATTAATGCACGCCCCACCACCGTCATCTGCTGTTCCCCGCCGCTGATAAATCCGGCGGTTTCATTGCGCTTTTCCTTAAGGCGCGGAAAGTAGTGGTATACCATCTCCAGGCCGTCGTTGATGGATCTTCCGAATTTTCTCATGTGAGCGCCTACTTTCAAGTTTTGCTCCACGGTAAGGTGTTCAAAAACCCGCCGGCCCTCTATGACTTGAACCACACCCATTTTGGCAATCTTTTCAGCGCCCATCTTATCGATGCGCTGTCCCATGAATTCAATGGACCCATCGGTCACTTCCCCGTCTTCGTGTCGCAAAAGACCTGAAACGGCTTTTAAGGTTGTACTCTTACCGGCCCCATTGGCACCCAAAAGGGCCACAATGGCACCCCTGGGAACTTCAATGGAGACCCCTTTTATCACCAGAATGACTTCGTGATACTTGACCTCAATGTTGTTGATCTTTAAGATCATTTCTTCATTAGACAAAGCCGTGAAACCTCCCTACCATCCGAGCCATTCATTGGTCCATTTTTCCGGCCAGCGGCTTTTCAAATCGACAATCTCAACGACTTGGAATTTTCCGTCCTTAATTTCATAGATCGGAACCTTTCCTGAAATTCTATGATCCGTGGAGGTGTAGGTTAACGGGGGGACGCGCAAACCAATATCAAAATTTCTCATGGTTTCAAAACCGTTTTTCAGAATGCTTTCGCCACTTAAGTTGCCGGCTTTGTCCGCACGCTTCATAGCTTCCGAAAGCGCTAGCACGTTGGCCCACGCCTGAACCGTATGGACGGAACGTTTCTCTAAAGGAATGCCCGGGTTGTATTTTTTGGCATACTCTACCACTTTATCCATCATCGGCACATTTTCACCGAAGAATGCACAAACTGCCGCTCCCATAGCGCCTTCAGATGCCTTGCCTGCCAATTTCGGAAGATTTTCATCAAATCCCCAGTTATCGATAATGTGATCCGCTCCAAGACCTAAGGCATAGGCATCACGAATGGTTGCTGCAACGGACATTACAGTGTTGCCGTGCCAGACGAGATCCGGTTTAAATTCTTTCATGGCCAGAATCTGGCTTTTGGTATCAATGGCAAACAAAGAAACAGATTGATCAGGGCCGATGTCAAAGCCGAGCAATTCGGCCTGATCCTTAATGGCCTTGATCGGTGCACTACAATAAGGAGAAGCAAACATATAAGAACAGACCAAACGAGGTTTTCTTTTCCCGTAATCTTTGTGTTTGGGCCACTTTTTGTCAAACCAGGCGGTGATGGCAGCCCTGGCGTTGGTTGAATAATCAGTGGCTGCAAAAAGATTGTAAGGTGTCTTTTTAGGATCCGTCAGATGAGCGGAGTAGGAGGCAGACACATAAGGTATTTTATCTTTTGTAATTGTGGGTGACAGCGCTTCTGTATCACCGGTTCCCCAGCCCAAAACCGCTACGCATTTTAGCCTTTTGAAGAGCTTGTACTTGGTAAGCGCCTCGGGAATACGGTAACCGTAATCAAACTGATACAGCTTTATTTCTTTGCCGTTAATCCCGCCGGTATCATTGACATAATGAATGGCTTCTGCAATGCCCAGAGCATAGTCCTTTCCAACATCTGAAGTCGCTCCCGTCATGTCATTGAGCGCTCCCACTTTGATTGTTGCAGCGCCGGCCATGGAAGAAAATCCGACAATCAATGCCACAGTAAATAGGCACACGAAAATCTTTGACCACGTATTTTTCGCAAACATAATTTCTTTCCCCTTTTTAAGAGAGTAAAAGTTCTATCAAGCTCCTGTCCAGTTAAATGTTGGTTTAAATACCACCTCCTTTTTTTGTAAAGTTATTGATGATTGGTTTATCGATTAAATAGTTGTGATAAATACTGCCGATCAGTACTTAGAAATGTCTTTTAGGCTACTTAACCATTTCTAACCCCCGAACCTTGTTTGACCGCACATTTAATAAGAAAACGGCCACAAATTAAAATAGTTTTTCGTCTGCCACCAGCGATAGGCCAGACCATTGGGCTCAAATATCATAAATACACATATGGCTAGACCGAAGGCGGCTTCTTTAAGAAACAGAAAGTCCGTAAACAGTCTTTCTCCCCAGCTGGTATCCACAAACTGCATAACACCTAGCTGCAATAGCTCCATGACCACAACCATGAATATGGACCCGAAAACAGTGCCGTGAATTGAACCGACCCCGCCGATGAGAATGACACCTACCAGCCACAAAGACCAGAACCATGGGAAATGTTCGGGACTGATCGCTGCAAGATTGCTGATCCAAAACGCCCCTGCAATTCCACCGATAAACCCGGCGACATAAAACGCAATAAGTTTGTATTTGAAAACATTGATTCCCATGACCTCAGCTGAGATATCATTGTCTCGTATGGCCACCCATGCCCTACCTACACGTGTCCTGAGCAGATTAACCACCGCAACAATACAAATGATCACCAGGACAAGCATCATAAAATAGACCTTGATATCACTGTCGATAGTCCATGGCCCAACCTTGATGGTTCCCGGCGGCAAGGAAAAGGCCTGTCCCCGTCCTCCGATCTGGCTCACATATCCCGTAATAATAAAATCCACGGTAATGAACTGAGCGGCCATGGTGGTTAAAATCAGATAAAACCCTTTGACCCTGGCACAAGGAAGTCCGAACAAAACGCTCCACATACCGGCTGCAAATGCGGCAATCAGAATGCTGATTGGATAGGCGATACCG
>Ga0316577_10000131_pt1 | contig 22063 bp, 16 predicted proteins | sample S5NA_FD_203073 | JGI IMG/M metagenome (GOLD analysis project Ga0316577, IMG submission 203073) | Rhizosphere microbial communities from salt marsh grasses in Alabama, United States - S5-7_050615r2r1 | ecosystem: Host-associated > Plants > Roots > Rhizosphere | place: USA: Alabama | collected... | reverse complement strand
GATGGCATCTGAGCTTCCCGATATCGCCACGGCCGGATTCGCATCGACTCCTTCCACACCATGGACACCGCTTCCTTCCGTACAGGATACGGCAGGGACCATGACTCGCAGGATCTGGGGCCAGGCGGAGCTGGGGTCGGTGTCTCCCGATGGGCGATACGTGAGTATCACGGACTGGCAAACCGGGGACCTGGCCGTCCGAGACCTGGAGAACGGGGAGATTCGCTACCTGACCCGTAACCCCGAGCCCTATGACCCCGGAATGGCGGATGCCCACAAGATCTCGAGGGATGGGAAGTGGGTGGCGTATACCTGGTCCACCGGGGCATTCCCCACCCCCTACGAGCTGCGGGTCCTGAGCGCCGACGGGGGGGAGCCCAGAGTCATCTGCTGCGATGCCTTCAGCGGGTGGATGTTCCCTCTTGACTGGTCCACCGATGGACGATGGGTCCTGGTGGGAAGAGAGCTGCAACCTGAGCGGGAGCTCGTGCTGATCTCGACAGAGGACGGGAGCGTGAGGAGTCTGAAGACGTTCGAGGATCCTTCTCCCGGTGGCTTTCCACGGCAGGCCTCCCTCTCACCGGATGGACGGTTCCTCGCCTACGATTACCTCAAGGACGGGGAGTCCACGGACTACGACATCTACGTGATGGAGATCGCGACACTCCGGGAACATGTCCTGGTCGAGAGCCCGGCATTCGATGGTCTTCTGGGTTGGGCGCCCGATGGGAACCACATCCTCTTCCAAAGTGACCGTGGCGGCACTCCGGGGGCCTGGCTCCTTCCCGTCGCCGATGGGGTGGTGTCGGGTCCGCCCTGGTTGGTGAAGCCGGATTTATGGCGTGCCCGGGGGGTCGGGTTCGCGGGAGACGGGCGCTACTTCTACCTGGTGGAAACAGGGAAAGTGAACGTCTTCGTGGCGCCCTTCGATGCAGAGGCCATGAAGGTGGCCGGATCAGCCACCCCTGTAACTCCCCGCCGCCTTGGAAACGCCATCATGCCCTCCTGGTCGCCTGACGGGAGACTCCTGCTGTATGGGGCGGAAACCGGTCCCCTTCCTGTGCAGTACCAGCCCTGGGTCTCCCGAAGCGTCGTGATCCAATCTCTCGAGACCGGGGCGGTGAGAGAGCTCAGTCTCGGAGTGCCCGGAGAGGTGTTCCCCATCGGCTGGACGTCCGATGGGCGGGGCGTGCTGGCAATGACAAAGAACCTCAACGACCCGGAGGGCGCTTACGTCCTCTATCGCATGGACGTTCAGACGACCGAAAGGCGGGTCCTGTACCGAGTGGCGCCCGGCCGGAGTGTAGCCGCCGGGCTTCATCTCGGTCCCGACGGTCGCTCGCTATTCATGGCGATGGATCCGGTGGCGCCGGTGGGTTCCTCAGCGCCAGGAGTGAGCGGAAACCAGCGGGGGAGTTACCAGGTCGTCAGGGAGGATCTGGAGACGGGGGAAGTAGCCGTACTGTTCCAGACCCCACCGGGTGGGCCGGGCCAGATTCGTGGGTTTGCCCTCTCACCGGACGGTGAAACCCTCGCGGTCGGGTATTGCCCCCGGAGCGGTCCCCATTGGTTGGTGCTCCTCCCCACCGAAGGAGGACCGGCGCGGGAGCTCCTGGAAGGCACATTCAACTCCATCGCATGGATGCCGAATGGGGAGGGGCTCCTGACCTTTGGCTCTCTGGGTCAGGACACCCACAGTGATTTGTATTCCGTCGGACTTCCGGGAGGCGAGACGGAGCCCGTCGGCATTTCCGCGGAGGGGCTCGCCTCCCAAGGGAATCTTCTCAAGATGGATGTCCATCCGGACGGTGACCGAGTTGTCTACACCGCCGGGCAGCCCGGCTTCGAGCTCTGGGTCATGGAGGACTTTCTGCCTGGACCTGGCGGGTAGGGCAACTGGACCTTGCCTCCAGGCTCCCGCCTGTTTCTGTTGGGAAGTTGGAGTTGCGACGCGACGACGCACGGACCCCGGCTTGGACAGGCCTGTCATGGAAAAGGGCGCGGCGATTCTGCTCTTGTTGGCACTCGGGACCGGACCTCTGACGGCGCAGGAGAGAGGGAGGGGGACGGCGCAAGGGATGAACCAGCCGCCGGGGATTCAGCTGGAGCTCGGCTATGCCGCCGATCTATTCAAGCCGGTTCGGGGAGGGCTATCCCTGGACGCGGCGGCCCTGGACAATCTCGATCTCCTCGCGCACCTGAGTCTAAGCCCCTTGGTGGGTCTCCGAGGGACCTCGATCCGGATCCACGTCCAGTCGAGCCGCGGGGGCTCCGTGAGTGCGAAGGTCGGGGATCTGCAGGGTGTCAGCAACCTGGAGGCCTCGCGTGAATGGCGGCTCTACGAAGCCTGGATCGGCCATCAGTTCGGTTCCCCCCGCCTTTCGCTCCTGGCCGGTGTCTACGACGTCAATGCCGAGTTCGATGTCCTTCCCGGCGCGGGGGATTTCGTCAACAGCTCTTTTGGACTCGGCCCGGAGTACAGCCTCGGCGGGGTGGCAGGGCCTGCCACCTTCCCCACCACAGGGCTGGCGATTCGGGTGAAGGTCGAGCCCCAGCCCTTCGTCTACGGCCTCCTCAGTGTGAGTGACGGCGTCCCGGGCGACAGGGGCGACGGTCGATTTTCCCTGAGCGAGCAGGAAGGGGCCCTCGTCTCCTTCGAGGTAGGGTATGCTCGACCGCTGGCAGAGGACACCCCGTTTTCGGCCTGGCGCCTCCGACCCGGTGGCCGGGGACGTTGGGCCACCGGCGTTCCCCAACCCAGGGGCCAGAGGGAGCGGATCGGGCGCGGTCGACGCATCGAGGATGTGAGCACGAAGGTGGCGGCAGGTGGCTGGGCCTATACCGAACCGATGGAAGCATGGGCTCCCGACGGGTCGCCGGCGCGTAGTTGGGGACTGTACTTGCTGGGCGAGCAACTGCTTCACCGGAGCCAGGATGGAATCGGTGGGCTCTCCGGCTTTGCCCGGGTGGGTGCGGCCACAGATGCCGTGAACCGGTTGGATCTGTCCGTGGGAGGAGGACTACTTTACCAGGGCATCGTCCCGAACCGCCCGGACGATGTGGTAGGCCTGGGAATCGTGCATGCTCGCAACGGGTCTCCCTTTCTGCAAGCACGGCGAGATGCAGGGATTCCGACGGAACGGGGTGAGACCGTGGTGGAGCTGACGTACCGGGCAGAGGTGGGCGGCATGGTGGTGCTCCAGCCGGACATTCAGTGGATCAGAAACCCCGGGATGGACCCGGCTGTTGGCGACGCCCTCCTCCTGGGGTTCCGTGCCCACGTCCTGCTGGCCTTTCCGGGGCAAGGCGCAGATTCCTGACCGGCGCAGGAGACCCTTTGGCCTTCGGCCAACACCGGTCACGCGCATTCTCCAGGACTACGCTGGTAAGCTGCAGACTTGAGATTTTCTGCAGACCCGAGGCTCACACGGCCCGGCCCGCCATGATGGCCCGATGCCAGGAGGGAGACCGCATGGCCAGCTCCCGGAACTCCTCTTCGGTCAGTACTACCAGGTCCATCCCCACGGGAAAGCGGAGGGGGAGAAAGTCCGGAGCTCGGTCCCGGGGCCGCCGGTCATCAGCTTGAAGAATGATGCACAGATCTACATCACTCGAAGGGGTCGGGACGCCACTCACCCAGGAGCCGTACCACAGGATCCGAACAACGGAAGGGGATCTCGCCCGCAAATCTTGAGCGAAGCGACGAACGGCTTCCTCTATCTTCTCGGGCTCAGCCCACCTCACCATGAGAGAACCCCAGGATTGCGTCGGCATCCCGAACGGCGGCTTCAGCCTCCGCTCGAGTGTAATAGTCGGTGGGTGCCCCGGCATCGAACCCATTCGGGTACCGAGCTGGAATGTAGTGTTTGTCCAGTCTTCGACCTGCGTCGAGGAGCTCCTCCGGAACATCGGAGCGCTCAGCGAGGGATCCCAGCAGGATGGTAACGGAGTGTCCCCACCCTTCCCCTCCCAGAGCCTGGATAACGGCTTTCACCGCCTTCTCCGCCGACTGTTGGGCAGCGAAACATGCCCAGTCGTAGTCCTCGTCCTCCAAGGCATTCCGGGCATGACGGAGATCGGCTTCCGCCTGTCGCAGCCAGTCGGCGTGTCGATTGGTCATGGATGAAGGCTAGAGCCCGGACGGGATTCAGGCAATGATCTGAACCGAACCTCAACCGGCCCACTGCGTGGTCCTGCTTGTGATGGAAGATCAGGCCACTCCTTCTCACCGCCTCGCCTCTCCAGTGTCCCGATCATGCGGAGCCGGCGCTGGGATGGCAAACGGAGCGGGGAGACCTCCCAGAAATCAGAAACCGTATCCGCACACTCCCATCCGTGGGGAGTCCACCACCGGCATGAGCCCGTCCTCCCCACACTCGTGGTCAGCCCCGTGCTCATCACAGTAGAAGGGCTCCGGCAGAACGCGCTTGAGTGCCAGGTCCATGCTCCGGTCCCCGTATCCGTCTCCGTACGAGTGCGGGAGGATGGAGAAGGAGCTCAGGTGGCCGCAACACTCGACCCACTGCGCCCGGAGGAACTGGTCCAGGTGTTGGAGGGTGCGCTCACCGGGCAGCTCGATATCCAACCAGTAGAGGGGTGAATACGTTGACTCCACCCGGAGATGTACGAGGTCTCCGGATTTCGCTTTGGTCTCCTCGGCTTGATGGGCGACAACGCAACCCTTCAGGTGCCGAGCGATGCCTGCCTTGGTGGATTTCTTGCCGCACAGGAGGCATGTGCCGTGATAGGTCTTTCTTGCCATGGATCGTCTCCGGCTTGGGATCTGACGAGACTTCCTAAGTCTCCTGGAGCCAGACCGCCTCGGCCTTGATCACCCGCGCGAAGCGCCCCCCACCAGACATGAGGTCCTGCCATTCCCCTTCCGTGTAAACAAGGATCTCAGCAGGAAGAGGTAGACCTGAGAGGTCCCAATCCAGCGCACGGCGCTCAAAGGGGGTCTCACTGTCGGCAACGATCGCGATCAGGTCCAGATCGCTGCCCACCCCTGCATCCCCTCTGGCGTAGGAGCCGAAGTACCCCAGCGCGTTGAGGCCGGGATGTCGTTTCCGCTCCTCCACAGCCCAACGTTCCAGGCGCTGGATGACAGTATCTCTCTCAGGCCATCGCAGCACGGACGAATTCAAGGATCTCACTGGCATACTCAATCGCCTCAGAGCTTTGGAGGTCGCCGTAGTGCTCATGAGGAGCGCCCTCGGGATGGCCGTTCGGATATCGAGTCGGAACGTAGAAGGAGTCGAGGACCTTGGCTTTGTCCTCGAGTCCCCGCCCATAGGGGACGGGCAACTCCCGCAGCAGACGCGCCACCACGTGGCCCCATGCCTCCTGACCGTGATGGAGATGTAAGCCCTTCAGAGCCTTCTCCGCGGCCTGGTGGGAAGCGAAGCAGGCCCACTCATGTTGGCCATCCCGCCGGGATGCTCTGGCGTGATCAAGGTCGCGCTCCGCTTGAGAGAACCAGTCAAGAGCCCGGTTAGCCATTGCCACCTCTTCCCGGAGGACCGGGATTGCCGCCCGGTGAGAAAAAGAGACGTCGATGAACGAAGGCCCGATCGATATCCACTATCCTCAGCGGTTTTTCCGGGGAGTCAAGTTGAGGCCTTCACCCAGAACAAGATAAGGGCAAGGATGGTCTCGTGCCCGAAGCTGATGTGATAGAACCATGAAGATTGGGTGGAGTGAAGATGCGGGATAGGACGTCCGACGGGCCTACGGTCCTGGGCCGTTCCCGCTGGAAGTGGGTGCCCAGCTCTCCTCAGTACGCTACCGCCGTCACGTCCGTCTCGTGGAAACCCCCTCTCTTGAAGAGGAGAGGCTCCCGTAGGGACATGGCCGTGCCGTAGGCCAAACAATCCCCGTAATTCAGGATCGCGGGAGAGACTGTGCCCTTCCCGAAGCGTCCATAGGCCAGGCGCGCCAGGGTCGCCGCCGTATCGGTGAACGGTACGGTTTCGATGGAGAGGCGGCGAAGGAGGGCGTCGAGGGCAAGGTCGCCTCCGGGCCCCTTCCGAGCCTGCATCACCGCGCTGGCCTCGACCAGGGTCGGCGTTCCGACCAACCTGGTGTCGGCCTCGGCAATGGCCCGAACTATGGCTTCCGCCTTCGCTTCCCCAAGGAGGATCGCCAGGAGGGCCGATGTATCGATCACCATGGCCGGTCAGCCCGGGAGACCCCCCTCGTCGTATCCAAGGATCTCTTCCGGCGACCGGGTGTCTCGTCTTGCCCTTGGCCTATCCCACCCCGTTCCCCTATCGTGATCATGAGATAAGAATCGCCTCGGCAGGATGATTCCCCATGAGTCTCCGGGCCCGGATGTTGGCCCTCTTCTTCGGACTGGGCGTGCTGCCCCTGCTCGTTCTCGGGGTGGTGAGCTACAGGCAGTCGATGCGTGCCGTGGAGGAGCTCCTGGCCACGGAGACCGCGTCCATCGCCGAGCGGACGGCCAGGGAGCTGGAGAGCCGGTACGCCCGCTACCAATCGGATCTCACCCTTCTTGCCGAGAACCTGGAGACGCTGAGTCTCTTCCGAGCCCACTACGAGGGCGGTGAAGCGCCGTGGGAGAGCGTATTTCCAGCGGCCGACTCGTATCTGAGACAAGTGTGGGACCAGTACAGGGTTTCTTACCGCTGGATCGAGTTGCGGGATACGACCGGCGCGGTGCTGTACCGCTTGGGAGACAGGGAAAGTGGATCGTATTCGGGGACTGAACCCATGGGCCCCGGTCCCCAGGAAGGCCTCCGTTTCCGCCACCCCGTACCGAATCCCGAAGGCCCATCCCCCTTGGGATCCCAAGCCCCAGCACCCCTGGGAGAGGTCGTGGTCATGGCCCCCACGGACCAGGTTCTTCCCCCGGATGTGTTGGCGGAGGCGTTCGGTCGGTCCGGGTACAGCCTGGTCCTGGATCTCCCGGGTAACCGGGTCCTTGCCCACCCCCGGCGATCACAGCTTCAGGCCCAGGCGTCCAGCCTCCTTGGCGACGAGGGGTGGAGGGTGGATTCGGAACGCCTGGGTCAGGGGAGGGGGAGCTTCGTGTTTCGAGTGGCGGATTCAGCCCGGGTGGCCTCCTTCGTCAGTCTGGAGACTCCCCCGTGGACGGTCCTGGCCACCACCGCGGTTCAAGAGTTCTCGGGCCCCTTCACCCGAATGCGCCGGCTCCACCTGGGCATCGTGGGCCTGGTGACCGCCATCGTCTTCCTCGCCTTCCTCCTCATGACCGGCCGGGCCACTCGCTCCCTGAAAGACCTGACCCGCGCCGCCGACGCCGTGGCAGCCGGTGACTATTCCCCACCATTGCCACCTGCCGGGAGCGACGAAGTCGGACGCCTCTCCGCAGCCTTCCGCGTCATGGTGAGTCGGGTGGAAGAGACGCTCCGCCGCATTCAGGAGAGCCGCCACATGTCGGTGATCGGGGAGTTCACATCCCGGCTGTCCCACGAGGTACGAAACCCCCTCACATCGGTGAAGCTGAACCTCCAGAGGATCGAGCGGCACGCGCTGAGGGGGACACTGCCCGAAGAGTGCCTGGGCCCCCTGGAAATCTCCCTCTCGGAGGTCCACCGGCTGGATCGCGTCGTCCAGGGCGTCCTGAGCTTGGCCCGGACCGGCGCACCCGCCACGGAGCCCTGCTCCGTGCACCGCGCCGTGCGCAGGGCCGTGGCGGCCCTCAGCTTCCAGCTGGAGGGGAAGGGGATCGAAATCGGGGAAGAGCTGGAGGCCACCGAGGACACCGTGCTGGGGAATGCGGAAGCCCTGGAGGGTGTCTTCCTGAACCTCTTCCTTAACGCCGCTGACGCCATGCCGGACGGAGGACGGATTTCTGTAGCCACGAGGAACGCTCCCGGCCCTCAGGACGGCACCGAGCGAATCCAGGTGGAGGTGGGAGACGAGGGTCCGGGTGTTCCGCCTGACCTCTCCGACAGAATCTTCGAGCCCTTCTTCAGCACCAGGAAGGAGGGGACCGGCTTCGGGCTCTCGGTGGCCCTGAGCACGGTGGAGGACCACGGTGGGACCCTTCGATTGGACAAGACGAGCGACGATGGACGCGGGGCCGTGTTCGTCATCGAGCTTCCCCTGGCCCCCGGCGAAAGAGCAGGTGGCGCCCCATGAGCGAGCGAATCCTGGTCGTGGACGACGATGCCCCCATTCGGAGGACCTTCGACGAACACCTCACCGAGGCCGGCTACGAGGTTCGCACCGCAGTGGATGCCGACGAGGCCCTGGCCCTCCTGGAGGAGTTCGATCCAGCGCTTGTCGTAACCGATATCCGGATGCCCGGGATGAGCGGGCTGGAGCTGTTGCGGAGAATCCGTCAGGTTTCCGATGTGGACGTGGCCGTCATCACGGCCTACGAGGAGATGAAGACAGCCATGGAGGCCATGCAGGCCGGGGCCTACGACTACCTGGTGAAACCCCTGGACCTGACTGCTATCGAGCATCTGGTCCAGCGGTGCATCCGGGACCGGACGCTCAGGCGCCGCATGGATCACCTGGCGGCGGAGGCGGCGGAGGGGCATGACCTGAAGCAGCTGGTGGGCCGCGACCCCAAGATGATCGAGATCTACAAGCTCATGGGAGTCCTGTCCCGAAATCGCGCTACCGTCCTCATCACCGGCGAGACGGGAACCGGAAAGGAGCGAATCGCCCGGAGCATCCACTTCAACTCCCCCCTGGCCGCCGAACCGTTCATCGCCGTCAACTGCACGGCGCTGCCGGAGCACCTCCTGGAATCCGAGCTCTTCGGACACGTGAAGGGGGCGTTCACCGGGGCGGTGGGGAGCCGGAGGGGATACTTCGAGATGGCGGGTTCCGGCACCCTCCTCCTGGACGAGATCGGGGATGCCCCGCCGGAGCTTCAGGCGAAGCTCCTCAGGGTCTTGGAGGATCAGGAGTTCTTTCCCGTGGGAAGCGAGCGCCCGCGCCGGACCCGAGCCCGAGTGATGGCGGCCAGCCAGCGCCCTCTGGCCGACCTGGTCCGGGAAGGCCGGTTCCGGGAGGACTTGCACTTCCGGCTGAAGGTGGTGGAGATCCACCTCCCGCCCCTGAGAGACCGGAAGGGGGACATCCCTCTCCTGGCCGAGCACCTCCTGGCGAAGATCGGCGAAGAGCTGCATACCAGGGTGCGGGGAATCACGCCAGAGGCGATGAATCGACTCCGCTCTTACAACTGGCCCGGAAACGTCCGGGAGCTGGAGCACGCCCTCACCCGCGCTGTCGTGCTGTGCAGGGGCGGTGTCGTGGACGCTCAGCACCTTCCTATTGGAGGAACGGAGCCACGGAAGGCAGCGGATGGAGAACCGGAGCCCCAGGATGACACTCTATCCGCTGTCGAGGCTGCCCACGTGCAGCGGATCCTGGATCAGACCGGGGGCGTGAAGCGGCAGGCTGCGCAGATCCTGGGGATATCGCGGACGCGGCTGGATCGATTGATCGAAGGGTATGGCCTTACGGTCCGTTGAGACCTGCCTCGCGACATTCGACCCACCAATGCAGGTCTCGGAGACAGTTCTTCAGGGGCAAGCCATCCCGGGGTGGATCCCATCCCCAGGGGGCTGCTGGAGGACTCCGGAGCGGTAGCGAACCGGAACCAGACTCCGGCCGATGTAGCGGTCCACGACAACTCCGAAATCCCGCAAAGGGAAAGTATCCGCAATTATCACAACGAGTTATGAGATGTTCCGGGCTGGACTCATTCCTGCATGGGCTCTCGGGCGTTGTTCTGCACAGGTCGAATCCCGGCAGGAAATGAAACGGAGGACCCGATGATCAGACTGTTCTTCAGAACCCCCGGGCAGTCCGGAACAGGAGGCGCCCGATCGCGCGCCAGTAAGCTTGTAGCGTCTCGGTGGCTCGCGTTCGGCTTCCTGTTCGCTCCTGCCGCCTTCCTCTCCGCGCAACCGGTGCGGCAGCATCAGGTGCCGACCATTGAAGCTGAGTTCACTCGCGTCTTTGCGGCTCAGGCCCCGACCCAGCTCCGGTTCCCCTCTCTGTCTCCCGATGGCCGGTGGATTCTGTTCTCCACCTCGGGGACCTATCTGACGGACACTGCTGACCGACTGGCGTCGGGGCTCTGGCTCCTTCCCGCCTCCGGTGGAGATCCGGTACCCCTCCTCACGCAGGGGGGTTGGGACGATGGACCGGTGTGGTTCCCGTCGGGGGACCGGATTGCGTTCCGTTCCGACAGGCCAGCTCGGGGTGGTGAGGGCGGGAGCTACATCATGAGTCTTGCCATCGACCCTGAAACAGGACGGCCCACCGGCCCGCCGCGACAGGTGAGTGCCGAGCGCTGTTTCGCATGGCTTGACGTCGCCCCTGACGGCCAGTCCATCGTATTCACTGCCTCGCAGGGGACCAACAGGGTCGTCCTGACGGTGCCTTCCGTGGGTGGAAGGTCCCGGATGGTGGCCGACGCCTCGCCGGCCCGGCCCGTATGGTCCCCGGACGGAGAGAGCATCTACTACGACAAAGGGGGGTCTCCGGGCGATGGCCGGGAGGCTCTCGTGCGAGTCTCGGTTGACGGGTCATCTGTCGATACGGTCTTCACCTGGCCAGGTGGGATCGATCTCTTCGGATATCCTCAAAGCCGGTACGTGCTGCGGGCGATCTCCACGTCCCGGGATCACCCTTCTGTCTGGGAGGTCGCAACCCTCGGTGGACAGGCCCTGGGTCGCCTCGAGCTCCCGCCAGAGACATCACCATTCTCCTTCACTCCCTCGGGGGACCTGCTGGCGGTCCGGTTTGACGCTGAAGCCCCTCTGGAGGTTCTCCCCGTCGAAGGTGGCCCTCCGACGCGGCTCAATGAGACCGGCGCCAACGACCGAGTTCTGGGCTGGAGCCCGGACAGTCACCGTGTCCTCTTCAAAACCGCCCTGGACGGAAGCGACCGGCTCTTCTTCGCGGCCACCGATGGTGGGCCCATGCGGGAGGTCCGCCTGCCGGAAGAGCCCTTGGAGACCTTCCAGCCAGTCCTCTCGAGGGATGGCCGTCTTCTCATGTATGCGGTATCAGGACCCGAATCAGGCAGAGTCACGCTGAAGACCTTCAATCTCGAGCAGGGGGACGTTCGCGTGGTGACGGAGGATTTCTTCCTGCCGGGCGGGCAGTCCTTCGAGCTGTCCGGGCGGGGAGGTGTCCACTGGCGAGATGGCGATCAATTCCTCTTCGTCCAGCGGAAGGGTCCCCAATTCGACCTCCGGGCCCTCTCGCCATCAGGGCTGTCCAGGAGTCTTCGCACCTTCGACGACGCACTTCCCTACACAGTTGCCGTCAATGGAGACCGGATCGCGTTTTCCGAGGACCCCAGGGGTACTCCCGACGAGACCAGGTCCTTGATGCTGAGCACGGCGGGAGACGAGAACGCTCATCCGATCCTTACCGTAAGAGGAGTCCTGGAATCGATAACGTGGTCCCCCGACGGTCGGCGACTTTCAGTGGACGCATATCGAATCCCTCCGGGGCAGGATGACGCCCCTGCAGGTCTCGAGCTCCTCCTGCTGGAGATCGATTCCTCCGGAGGGGCGATGGGGGAGCCGATCGTGCTGGACGCCCCGGACGGGTTCTGGTGGTGGTCCCCTCGCTGGCTCCCCGACGGCCGGGCTCTGCTGGTTCAGGGAGAGGACGGGAACGTCTGGCGGATATCGAGCCGGCCCGGCATCCGGCCCGTGGAGGTCACCGAAGCACTACCGCCCAACAACGAGGTCTGGGACTTCCAGATCTCGCCGGACGGCCGCTTCATGGCGTATGGGAGGAGCATCTTCCGGGGTTCTTCCATCTGGCGGATCGGAATGGGAGACGCTCTGAAGGCAGCCGGATACTGAGCGGTTCACGTTCCCAGCGGGGCCGACCACATCCCGGCTGAACGGTTCAGATCGCCGGAGGATTATGTGGCCCGTTAGTCTCCGGACTCGGGGCTTCAGGAGCAGCCGAACGGTCGGGGCTAACGGGTCCCTTTTCTCCTGGATGCGCCACCCTGGGCTCCGCCCTACCATGGCTCACGCAGGAAGCTGGCGTAACCCCTCCGTGGCCCGCGCACGAAGCTTGCACCGTGTGGGAATGATTCAATAGGATCAATGCAGGTTCTTCGGCCCGGGCTAGGCCCCATGTCTCTGCGAAAGAGATCATCCATATTTGCTCTTTCCCGGCGTGCCAACACACCGGGGCTGCACCTCTCGGTATTCGAACGAAGGGATCGGTCATGATCAGAGCCTTCGTCTTCTTCTTCCTGATGATCTGCTTGCTTGCTCTCCCGGCCTCACCGCAGGACGCCACCGTGCTCCAGGTTGGTGAGACGCTGGAACGGGAACTTGCTCCGGGGGAAAAGCACACCTTCTTCGTCGATCTCGTGGCAGACCAGGTCGTGTTTGCAGAAGTGGACCAGAAGACCCTGAATGTCACCGTGACCGTCTATGGTCCTGACGGAGAGGAGGTCCAGAGAGTTGATGACTGGGGCAGATTCTGGGAGTGGATTCATTTCGAATCCACGGTGTCGGGACGATACCGGATTGAACTAAGACCGGCCCTCGAGGCGGCGGGTCGATACTCGATCCGATTGGACAAGATCGAGCCAACGGCCACCACGATTGAGGAAAGGCTCCATCAATGGGTCTCATTCCTGGATAGGGAGGATCGTCCCGGAGGAGCCGTCGCGGTTGTTCGAGGAGGGGACGTTACTTACGCGGGGGCGTTCGGTCTGGCGAACTTGACGTATGACATCCCATTCACGACGGAAACCGCCTCCAACATCGGCTCGGTCTCGAAATCGTTCACAGCATTCGCAGTGGCTCTCCTGGAGGACGACGGGAGACTGTCCTTGGAAGATGACGTTCGATCGTACCTTCCTGGACTTTCTGACTTAGCCCAGCCCGTGACGCTCCGTCACCTGTTGAACCACACGGGTGGATTCAGGGAAGCCTATGGGATGCTCTCCATGCAGGGAAAGATGCCAGGAAAGTGGACTCGCGAGCAGCTCATGGACGTTGTGCAGCGACAGCGGGAACCACAGCATCCGCCTGGCGCGCAGATGAACTACGCCAATACGTCCTACCTTCTCCTGGCTGAGGTCATCGAGTGCGTAACCGGTGTTCCTTTCGGGGAATGGATGGAGGAGAACGTGTTTCAGGCACTGGGAATGGAACACACGGCGGTCAAGACCCGAAGCGGACAGATCATCCTGAACAGTGCCTTGGGATACGCCGGAGTCCCGTCAACATCTGGGTGGGAGGAAGGGGGCGACCTCGATGCCTTTTACGGGGCCACAGGCATCTACACGACAATGAGTGATCTCACACGCTGGCTCCATAATTTTCACGATCCAAGAGTCGGAGGGGTGGAGGTGGTTTCCCGTATGACGGAGCCCGGAGTGCTTTCGAACGGGGACACGATCGATTACGGACTCGGGCTGGAGGTAGGACCCCGCTGTTTCGGTCACTCGGGTGAGGACGGACAGCACTTTGCGAGCTTTCGATACTGTCCGGACCTCGATACGGGAATTGCCTGGATCACCAACAACCGCTTTCACCACCTTCTTCTCGGGGCGGAGTTCGGAGACCTGCATGAGGAGGACCTGGAACCTCGGGAGGCTATGGAACCCGAACCTGGAGAGGCACCTGAACCCGAACCTGGAGAGGCATTCGAGGCTGAACCCCAGGTACCCCAGGAGCCCCAGCCGATCGACGTCGAATCTGGCCTCCTGGACGTCTATGCTGGGTATTACGGAGCCGAGGGCCCGGGCCTGAAGATCGTGTTCACACGGGAAGGCAACGGCCTGTCCGTGAAGGTAGACCCCTGGTGGTCGGAGCCCTATCGACTCCCTCTTTTCCCTCTCTCCGACTCCACGTTCACTGACGAAGCTCGAGGTGAACGTCTTGTCTTTCATCGCGACGCCGAAGGGAAGGTTGACCGGGTGACGTGGGGAGACGGCATGGTGTATCGCCGGATGACACCTTACGACCCCTCGGATGAGGACCTGGGTGCCTTCTCTGGCAGCTATTACAGCCAGGAACTGGAGGTGGTCTATTCTCTCCGTTTGGAAGGTGGGAGGGTCCTGTTGAGCTACCCGGGCCCCGAGGATTTCGACATCCGGCCCTGGGAGCCGGACGTCTTCCGAACCGTGTTCCCTTTGGTGGAGCTCCGTTTTGAGCGGGATGAGGATGGTGCAGTCAGTGGCTTTCTTGTCCCTGGTGCGGGCGTCTGGTTCGAGAAGGTGAGGTAGCGCTTTTTTCCGAACGGAGCGTTGGCGCGTAAGGGGTCGGTCCCCATGTCTCTCCGCACGAAGTTCCTGGCACTCTTCATTGCCCTGGGCGTCCTTCCTCTCCTGGCGCTCGGGGTCCTGAGCTATACCCGGAGCACGAGGGCCCTGGAAGACCTCCTGGCGGATCGGACAGCGGCCATCGCCTCCCGGGCCGCCGAGACGCTGCGCCAGCGCTATTCCAGCGCGATGTCCGATCTCCTCTTTCTGGCGAACAACGCGGAGACCCAGCGCCTCTTGGTGACTGACCTGCCGCCGGGAGGCTCAGGGCATGATGAGGGCTTGTCGGACCGGGCTGGGGCCTTGTCAGGCAGTGTCGGGGCCGAGGCGGACGGAGGCGACGGTCTCGGGTCGGGGCCCAACCGGGTTCACCCGGATTCCACCCGTGCGGAAGCTCTGGCTTTCCTCGATGCCGCATGGCCCACTGTGGGCTCGTCCTGGGCCTGGGCCGAGATTCGGGACACCGACGGCTCGGCGGTCCACCGAGTGGGGGAACCGCCACTCGAGGTCGAATCTTTCGAACCGCAAACACGCCCGGTAGGCCGAACCGAGTTCGTCATCAGCCGTCCAATCCGGGAAGTTGGCTCGGAAGCGGAATCCACCATCGGCTCCATCCGAGGCTCTCTTCTCCTCCAGGAGATTCTGCCCCAAGGGGAGCTCGAGGCTGGATTCGGAGAGCTCGGTTATTCGGTGGTGGTCGATCGGAATGGCGACCGGCTCCTCTTTCACCCCCGGATGGTACAACGGCGGCAATCCCTCTCAACCCTCCTGGGTCCGAGCGGGTGGAACACGGACCCGGCCCTCCTTGGGGCTCCATCCGGCACCTTCACGTATTCGGAGGAGGGAACCCGACACGTCGCGTCCTTTGTCAGCCTCGACGACCCGCCGTGGACCGTGATCTCGTCGGAGTCCCTGGACGAGTTCTCGGCCCCCTTCGCCCGAACGGGGTCCGTCAACCTGATCGTGGTGCTCCTGGTGACGGCCGTCATTTCCGTGGCGTTCATCTTCGTGACCCACCGGGCCACGGATTCCCTGAGGCGTCTGACGACGGCAGCCGGCGAGGTTGCGGCCGGGAATCTGGATCCTCCGCTTCCTCCCGGTGGGGGAGACGAGGTGGGGAAGCTGTCGGGTGCCTTCTCCCTCATGGTCGAGGAGGTCCGGTCCATGCTTCGCCGAGTGGAGGAGAGCCGGCACATGTCGGCCATCGGCGAGTTCGCGGCCCAGTTGTCCCACGAGATTCGAAATCCCCTGACCTCTATCAAGCTGAACCTCCAGCGCCTGGATCGGGGTGTGAGGGAGGCCAGGATTCCCCACGAATACACAAAGGCGGTGCAGCTCTCTCTGAGGGAGGCGATGCGTCTGGACGAGACCGTCCGGGGAGTGCTGAGCTTCTCCCGGACCCGGGCGCCGAAGAGGGAAGTCGAGTCCTTGCACGCCATCATCCGATCTTCGTTGGAGGCTCTGTCCCCTCAGTTGGAGGAGGGGGAGATCCGGGTGGAGGCGGGGCTCTCCGCCGGACGAGACACCGTCCTGGGGGACCGGGAGCTCCTGAGGGGGGTGTTGATGAACCTGTTCCTCAACGCGGTGGAAGTCATGGATCGGGGCGGTGTGCTGCGGGTCTCCACAGAGAACATTCCGGGTGGAGAAGCGCCGGACCTCAGCTCGATTCCTGGGGCCCTTCCCCGGCTCCCGGGGGACAGCATCCGGGTTCGAATCGCCGACACAGGGCCGGGGGTCCCGGAAGAGCTCCGGGACCGGATCTTCGATCCCTTCTTCACCACGAAGGAAGGGGGCTCGGGGTTCGGGCTGCCTCTGGCCGCCCGGGTAGTGGAGGAGCATTCCGGAGCCCTTGTCCTGGCCGAGCCGGGACCCGGGGAGGAGGGCGCCACCTTCCTCGTGGTGTTGCCCTTGAACGGTGGCCAAGAGCGAAGCTGATGAACCGTATCCTCGTGGTGGACGACGATCCTTCCATTCGGGAGACTTTCGAAGACTACCTGACCGTCTCCGGATACGAGGTCCGCTGTGCCGGTAGTGCCGAGGAGGCTCTTCAGTCCTGGACTGAATATCAGCCGGATCTGGTCATCACCGACGTCCGGATGCCGGGGATGAGCGGAATCAATCTGCTCGAACGGCTCCGGGAGAACGATGAAGACGCGGACGTCCTGGTCATCACGGCCTTCGAGGACATGGAGACGGCTGTCGCCGCCATGAAGGCTGGGGCCTACGACTACCTGGTGAAGCCCCTGGACCTGGATCAGGTGGAGATCCTGGTCGGTCGATGCATCCGGGACCGCTCCCTCCGCCGACGGATCCGCCACCTCTCGTTGGAGGCATCGAGTGAGCACTCCGTAACGCGGCTGGTTGGCCGTGATCCCCGGATGATCGCCATCTACAAACTCATCGGGGTGCTGGCCGAGAACCGGACCACGGTGCTGGTCACCGGGGAGACCGGGACCGGGAAAGAGCGCGTGGCCCGGGCCATCCATTTCAACTCTTCTCAGGCCGCAGAGCCTTTCATGGCTGTCAACTGCACTGCGCTCACCGAGACGCTCCTGGAGTCGGAGCTCTTCGGACACGTGAGGGGAGCCTTCACGGGAGCCGTTCAGAGCCGGAAGGGCTTCTTCGAACTGGCCGGGGCGGGGACCGTCTTCCTGGACGAGATCGGGAGCACGGACGCCGACTTCCAGGCGAAGCTCCTGAGGATCCTGGAGGACCGGGAGTTCTACCCGGTGGGGGGAGAGCGGCCCCGGAAAACGGAGGCCCGGGTCATCGCCGCGTCCCAGCGCCCCCTGGAGGAGCTGGTCCGGGGAGGGACCTTCCGGGGGGATCTTCTCTTCCGACTCAAGGTGGTGGAGATCCGCCTCCCTCCCCTCCGGGAGCGTCGGGGGGACATCCCACTTCTCGCCTGGCATTTCCTGGCCCGCATCTGTGACGAGCTCCACCGTGAGCCCATGGAGATCTCCGCCCAGGCCCTCCGGAAGCTGGAATCCTATGCATGGCCGGGAAACGTGAGGGAGCTGGAGCACGCCCTGACCCGGGCGGTGGTCCTGGCCCGAGGTCCCGTGATCGGAGAGGAGCATCTGGCTCTCGACGCCGGAGCGTTGGCCTCGAGGGATGAGGAGCAGGCAGAACCGCTGCCCCGAACCATGGCGGAGGCCGAAGCCGCCCACGTGCAGCGGATCCTGAAAGAGACCGGGGGAAACAAGCGGAAGACAGCCCGGATCCTGGAGATCTCCCGAGCCCGGCTGGAACGGATGATCGAGCGGCACGGGCTGGAGGTCTGAAGGGTCTACTCAGCAGTTGTGGCGGTGAATGACCGTGGTGCCTCGGTGCGAACCTCGAGGGGACGCCGCGCCGCTCGGGGGACGCTCAAGGACCCAGTCGAGGCGGGCTGGGTCGCGGCGGTGAATCGACGCCACCCCTGGCCACGAAACGAGGCCAAGAAGAGTCCGAAGGCGATGACGCCGGAGAGGGATGCGGCCCGGAAACCCCCTTCCGTATTGGAGGTTTGCGGAGCTCAATGGATCCTGGCACCCTACATGTTGGAGTCGGCGCGCGGAAAGGCGTCGGTGAGTGAATGAACGGGTCGCCGAAGCGAAGGGCACGCATGACTCCGGAGGTTCCGATGTTGAAACGTCTCTCCCTATCTCCCCGCTCTCTTCTGTCGGCTTCCGTTGCCCTCCTCCTCTGCGTGACTCCCGCAATGGCCCAGGAGCAGGGGACAGCGCTACAGGAGGTTCCACAGATCGAGGGAACCTACACCCAGATTCTGTCCAGCGACTCTCTCAGCATCGGTTGGGCAGAGCTATCTCCGGACGGTCGGTGGGTTGTTTTCACTCACACCCCGGAGGAGGAGATCTGTCAGCTGTGGATCGTCTCCACCGAGGGAGGGGAGCCGTTCCCCGTCGTGTCGACTCCCGGCGGTTATTACGACGGACCCGTCTGGTTCCCGGGGAGCGACCGGATCGCATACCGGGACCCAGACGGGTCCGAGGGTATCCTCAGCCTGGCAATCGATCCCGCCACGGGCCGTCCGAGTGGACCTCCCCAGCGGGTGACCCTCGAGGGGAGCTTCGCCTATTTCGACATCTCCCCCGATGGGAAGTGGATCGCGTATACACCCCTGGACGAAAACCGTCAGCGGGTGATTCGCGTCGTGCCGTCCAATGGTGGAATCCCTCACACAATCGTAAAGGAGGCGACAAGCAGGCCGCACTGGGCTTTCGATGGACAAAGCATTTATTTCACCACCTCCCGAGCGGACTCCCCTTTGGAAACGCTCAAGAGGATTTCGGTGGTCGACGGAAGGAGGGCCGAGGGTGCTGAGCCTGAAGAGGTGCTCTCATCTCCGATGCTCATGGGGGAGCCCCCTTATCCCAGCATGGGCTTCGTGTATCTGGCGGAGGACCTGGCAGGGGAGGGACCCCGGAAAGTCATCGTGGGGCCGGACGGGCAGCCGTTGGGCTTCTTGGAGTTGGAACAGGGAATGAGTTCCAAAGGGCTCTCTTCGGACGGTCGCATGATTCTGGCTGGTCGCCGGGAGAGTGCTCATCCGCTACGAATTGCGTCGGTGGCTGGGGGTCCCATTCGGACCCTCCAGCAGGACGGTTCCGAGCCTCTCGCCTGGACTCCTAAGGGGGACCAGATCCTGGTCAAAGCGTCGCTGGACGGGGAGCAACGCCTCTTCCTGGCGGATGCCGCGGGAGGCGCGATGAGGGAAGTGCGCCTGCCGGAGATCACGACGACCCCCACCGGCCGCAGACGCATTGGACCGGACCTGCCGGACCCGTTGCTCTCCAGGGATGGGCGCCGTCTGATGTATGCCGTCCCCGGTCCGGTGCCAGATACTGCAACCCTCCGGATCCTGGACATGGAGACCGGCCAGGCAACCACGCTCACCTCGTCGTTCCCTTTGCCGGGAGCCAACATGGTGGCCCCACCCACCGGCCCCGGTGGTACTTACAGACTGGATGAGGACGAGTTCTTCTACTGGGAAAAAGACCGGGGTGCCAAGGTGCTTAAGGCAGCAACCGCGGCCGGTGACTCCCGGGAGGTGTGGGCCTTCGAGAACCCGGAAGAGACGCGGTCGGTCTCCCTGTGGGGGAACCGAATCGCATTCGTGGTGGGCCAATTGGACGGCAACACCGTTTTCCTGGGCGAGATAGGAAACGGGGGAAGAAAGCCGCTCCTCACAACTCCCGGGGCTGTCGACGACCTTGCCTGGTCCCCGGACGGTCTTTGGTTGGTGGTCACCCATTGGCCGTTTGACGGGACCGGCGCCAAACCCATGCTTATTCGAGTTTCCGAAGAAGGCACGGTAGACGGGGAGCCTCGTACGGTCGGGCCGGGAGCTGCATCGTGGTGGGGCCACCAGTGGCTTCCGGACAGCAGCGGTTTTCTGACCGCCGGTACGGAAGGGGACATCTGGTTCATGCCCGTGGACCCCGCAGCGGATCCCGTTCCCATCACTCTGGATGAAGAGGGAGAGATTTTCAACTTCGTCCTTTCTCCCGATGGAACGCAGGTTGCCTATTCGCCGTGGACCAATCTAGGCAGCTCCCTTTGGCTCATCGACATCGGGGATGCCCTGAGCCAGTACTTTCGATGAGCCCGGCCGGGCGAAGTTGCCAACTGGACAGAGTCACAACCGGCGGCCCCAAGTTGGCAACAACATAAGAGAGCAAGCGCATAGCAAATCGGGGGAGTCCGGGGCTGGACTCCCCCGACGACGTGTGTGCCCACGGTGTGCCGGAGTCCCCCGGCGCTCCTCAGGTCTCCCAGGCTCAGGTCTCAAGCTCATCTCAGGAACCCACGCCTGGGTTCGCTCCAGTGCTCCTTGGAAGCTAGACTGTCCTGTCGGAGTATGCGTCGGCCCGGCCCGCCCCGGGTCTTCCACTGGAGGAGGCCTCCCATGTCGCATCCCTTCCGGTTCCGCCCATCACGCTTCCTGACCTTCGTCGCCATCTTCTCCTCCCTCACCGTCACCGCCTCATTCCAGCTCCCCGTCCTTCCGGCTGGTCAAGCAAATGCGGTCGCCCAGGAGAACACCGCCGCCCAGGAAGACACGGCCACGGCGCCGTGCGGATGTACGAGTGTCATGGCCGGGCGCCTGGCCACGACGGACGGCTCCACCATCACCTCGCACACTTGCGACGGGAGTAGCCGGACCTGGATCGACATCGTGCAGCACGCGACGCACCCGGCTGGCGAGACGGTTCCCGTCTGGAACAAGCAGATCAAACGGACCGAGTTCGTGGGTGACCTGCGGGGACTGGAAGCCCTCGGGGAGATTCCTCAGGCGCCGGAGACCTACCAGTTCGTGCATCCGGTCTATCCCGCCATGAACGAGTACCAGCTGGCCATGGGGGAGACCACCATCGGCGGCCGCCGAGAACTCCGCTCTACCGACGGCATCTTCTCCATCGAGGAGTTGCAGAAGGTGGTCATGGCCCGGACTCGCACGGCCCGGGAGGCCATCCTGATGATGGGCTCTCTCGCCGAGGAGTACGGCTACGTGGATACCGGAGAATGCCTCACGGTCATCGACCCGCGGGAGGCCTGGTTCTTCGAGATCTTCGGCCCCGGCAGCGGTCGGAAAGGGGCGGTTTGGGCCGCGGTGCGGATCCCCGACGACCACGTGGCGGTCTCCGCCAACATTCCCCGCATCGCCGAGATCGACCCCTCGGACACCGAGAACTACCTGGCGTCGGACAACGTCTTCTCCCTGGCTACGGAGATGGGCTGGTGGGACCCGGACAGCGGAGAGGCCTTCAAGCTATGGAAGGCCTACTCCGGCCGGCAGCCCTTCTCCATCCGGGAGTACTGGGCCCTCAGCCGTCTGGCCCCTTCCCTGGGATTGCGCTACGACGCCGACGAGCTTCCCCTCTCGGTGAAGCCCGATGAACAGGTCTCGGCCCGGGGGGTCATGGACCTCCTGGGGGCCACCTACGAGGGGAGCGAATACGACATGCTCCAGAACCTCAAGGTGCCGAACCGCCAGGGTGGCGAGCCTCAGCTCAGCCCCGTGGCCAATCCATGGATGAGCCGGTCCACTGCTGACCTCTTCAACGCCCTCAAGCCGGAAACCGTGGAGTGGCAGCGCACCATCGCCGTCAATGCCGCCTCCTACTCGACGGTGATCCAGGCTCGTGCCTGGCTCCCCGACCCCATAGGAGGGATCATGTGGCTGGGCTTCGACTGCCCCGCCCTAATCCCGCGGATCCCGGTGTTCGCCGGTGCGTACGAGCTCCCTGCTGATTTCGCCATCAGCTCGAAGCACCGGTTTCGCCACGACGCTGCCGCCTGGGCCTTCCACCGTGCCGTGCGGCTCTCCCAGATCACCTACCAGCGGGACAAGGACCTCATCCTCGGCGTCCGCAAGGAACTCCTGGACCAGGCCTTCAGCGAGCTCCCGGCCATTGAGGAGCGGGCGCTGGCCCTCTACCAGGAGGATCCGAGACAGGCCATCGAGTTCGTCAACGCCTACACGAACGGCTTCGCCCGGTCGGTGGTGGATCGGATGTGGGAGGTGGGAGACGAGATCTGGCTGAAGTACGTATCCGGCTTCTGAGGGAAGGTCGAAAGGATGTGGGGCGCTGCCATCGCTGGCGTCCCTGCGTCACGAAGTCTGCGTCACGAAGAAAGGGAGAGGGCCCCGGGGATACGGGGCCCTCCGGTTATTGATTCGTCCTGTCGAGCCACTGCTCACCGATGCGGAATGATGAACTGGAGCGGCCGCTCCAGGAGCACCCGGCGAAGCCACTCTTCGGGATACCCGAGACTGCGCCCGTTGATGTACCCGTC
>Ga0316577_10000129_pt1 | contig 22134 bp, 16 predicted proteins | sample S5NA_FD_203073 | JGI IMG/M metagenome (GOLD analysis project Ga0316577, IMG submission 203073) | Rhizosphere microbial communities from salt marsh grasses in Alabama, United States - S5-7_050615r2r1 | ecosystem: Host-associated > Plants > Roots > Rhizosphere | place: USA: Alabama | collected... | reverse complement strand
GGACGAACTGCTCTCCACTCTGCTCGAGGTGGTGCTATCCGTGACGCAAGCCGATGCTAGTTGGGTGCTGCTGCCGGGCCCCACGCTAGATGACCTTCCACAAGTTGTCGCCTGGCGCGGCGTCCCCCAAGCTTTCGTGGAGGCAGAAGGATCGGCCCCGCTGCACACCTGCCCCATCTGCAAACCCCTGCTTGCAGGTGAAGGTATGTCGCACGACCCCACACCGATGGTCGATTGTCCCGTGGTCTCGGACGAGATGCTTGCCAGCCTCGATCTCTGCGAGCATGTCGCCATCCCCTTGAGCACCCAAGACAGGGTATTGGGAATCCTGAAAATTGCATGGTGCGAGCCCCACACATACACTGACGCGGATCGGTCGCTGCTTTCAGCCGTCGGCCAGCAGGTAGGGCTGGCGCTGCAAAACGCCCAGCTTTATCAAGACGCCCGCCGGGTAGATCAACTGGAGCTGCTCAACGCCATCACCACCGCCGCCGTCTCGTCGCTGGAACTGGATACCGTGCTAAGCCACACCCTGGAACTGACCAACGGCGCACTTGACGCGACTGCGGGCTCTATCCTGCTACTAGACCAAGACACAGAGAATCTGTTCTTTGCAGTGACCACGGCGGATGAAGCGCGCGGCCTAAAAGGCCTGCGTATCTCGCCGGAACAAGGTATCGCCGGTTGGGCGGTCAAAACCGGCCAGGTGGCGTGCGTGAACGACGTGCACTCTGATCCCCGCTGGTACGACGGTGTGGACGCACTCACCGGCTTTGAAACGCACTCGCTGTTGTGCGCCCCCCTGAAACATCGCGGTAGAGTCAGCGGTGTGATCGAATTCGTCAACAAGCGGCGGGGCGACTTTACCGAAGATGACGTGAGCTTGGTAGAGGCCGTGGCGTCCATCACCTCTGGAGCGGTAGAGAGCACCCGCCTCTACACAGCCATACGGGCGCGCGCCAATGAACTGGCCATGTTGAATGCACTCGGAATGGCACTCACTTCTACGCTGGACCCCTCCGCCGTAGCCCACGTGGCCCTATCCTTGGTCCAACGCTTCTACAAAGCCGACGGCGTCGCTCTACTCCAGGTCGATCCTCAGACGGACGAACTGCGTCCCGTGCAGGCATTGATCGGGGGAGCACCGGTCGAAATCCCGATACACCTTCAACCGGACAAAGACACCCTGGAACGGGTGCTGGACCAGCGCCAGCCGTTGCTGATCAAAGACGCCCAATCAGACCCCAGTTGGCTGGGCCACGCGAGCCAGTACGCGGAGCGACAACTGGGCAAGCCGGTGCGCAGCGCGATGGCCGCCCCGTTGTCGACGCCCCAGGGCACCATCGGCGTTCTCCTGGTGGGCAGTACCGAACCGGGCACTTATACCCATCAGGAGACGACGACCCTACTGGCCATCGCCTCGACGCTGGCCGTGGCGTTGGAGAATGCCCGCCTCTATCAGGCCGAGCATGCCGCCCGCGAGCAACTGCGCGACCTGACGGCTTATCTGCAAACGGCACGAGAGCAAGAGCGCGCCCATATCGCCCGCGAAATCCACGACGAGCTTGGGCAGACGCTGACCGCGCTCAAGTTCGATCTCTCGTGGCTGACCAAGCGGCTACCCGAGGACCGGCCCGACCTGGAGAAAAAGGCGCAGGTCATGTCGGGCTTGATCGACGAGACCATCCACACGGTACGGCGCGTCGCCACCGAGTTGAGGCCGGGCCTGCTGGACGACCTGGGGCTGGCCGCGGCGATCGAGTGGCAGGCACAGGAATTCGCGGCGCGCACCGACATCGACTGCGAGCTGCAACTGGACGATGCAAGCGCCGCCATCGATCGCGATCTCACCACGGCGGTCTTTCGCATCTTTCAGGAGACGCTAACCAATATCGCCCGCCACGCCGAAGCGACCCAAGTGCGCGTGACGCTCGCAGACGGCCCTGGCGAACTGGTCTTGACGGTACAGGATAACGGCAAAGGCATCACCGAGGATCAAGCCTCCGACTCAAAATCGCTGGGGCTGATTGGGATGCGCGAGCGCGCCCGCGCTTGGGGCGGCGATATCACGTTCGAGGGCGTCCCGGACCAAGGGACGACGGTCACCGTGCGCATACCGCGAACGACCGGAGAGGAGAGGGGAAAATGATAAAAGTGCTAGTGGCCGACGATCACGCCGTCGTGCGCCGCGGCCTGATACAAATCCTGAACGAAGCCCAGGATATGATCGTGGCCGGCGAAGCCTGCACCGGGCGCGAGGTGCTGCGCGTCATACGCGAAAGCGACCCCGACGCGCTCGTGCTCGATATCGCCATGCCAGAAGGCGGCGGGCTGGAGGTGCTGCAACAACTGCAGACGCTCAAGCCCGATCTACCCGTCTTGATCCTCAGTGTATACTCCGAGAGGCAATACGCGATACGGGCTCTGAAAGCCGGCGCCACCGGCTATCTGACGAAGGAGAGCGCACCCGAGGAGCTGGTCGCCGCGATCCGCAGAGTGGCCCTAGGCGAAAGGTATGTGACCAAGTCGCTGGGGGCAGAGCTGGTCGCTGCCTTGGAGGGCAAGACCGAGGGGGAACTCCACGAAGGTCTCTCGGATCGCGAGTATCAAGTGATGTGCCTGCTGGCCACTGGCAAGACCGTCACCGAGGCCGCCGCCGATCTATCCCTCAGCGTCAAAACCGTCAGCACCTACCGCGGTCGTATCCTCAAGAAGCTGAATCTGGAAACCACCTCCGAGATCATCCGCTACGCCCTCGAACGCGGGTTGGTGGAGTGAGGGCCACTCACCACGTCTTAAATCCTCGAAACTAACCCCCTGCATAGACACGATACGCAGAACGCAGCAAACGCGCTCTGGTTTGCCCTCTGGGGCGCTACCTCTTGTAAGCCAAATCTCACAAGCACGTAAGCATTTGTCCTACAGACAAGCGGGCCTGCCTTGTGGTATTCTAGAGATGCCATGTCGCTAAAGATCTTTATCGCCGAGGATTCGACCCTGGTGTGCCAGCGTCTGATCGACATGTTCTCCGAGCTTGAAGACACTGGGGCTATCGAATTGATCGGCCGGGCAGGGGACGCGCAGGGAGCGATAGAGGCCATCCGGCGCTTGAAGCCGGACGTGGCCATCCTCGATATTTGCCTGGCTGAAGGCTCCGGCATACAGGTGCTGGAAGCGGTCAAATCGAACGACCCCTCGCCCGTGGTCATCATGCTGACGGCATTCCCCTATCCTCAGTACCGCACAAGATGCCTGGAGGCCGGGGCCGACTATTTCTTCGACAAGCTCACCGAGTTCGACCAGGTGGTCGAAGTTGTGACTGCACTGTGTAAAACGCGGGTTTCGAGACAAGAGATATCGGACAAGACCAAGTGCATTTCAATCCTGGGACGAGATTGATCTCACAAGCATTGGTGGTCCATTCGAATTGCAATGTCCGTGTTTTGCGGTTCGAAATGCACCCGTTTGCAACACGCTATTGTGTCATGCTATAATAATCAAAACGACCCCAGGGCGGGGCCTCAATAGAAGTTTCCACTTGGCACAAATCGAAGAACAGAACAAACGATTGGTCATCCCCGTACACCTTTATCTGTGAGACGGCGTAAGATTGCATCTACCGGAGGAAGATATGGCGACAGATACCAAAGAGTGTCCATTCTGCGGCGAGACCATCAAGGCCAAGGCCAAGAAATGCCGCTTCTGCGGCGAGTTTCTGGAGGCAGGGGTGACCCGCGACAAAGTCCTGGCAGAAAGCGAGGCCAAAGCGCCAGCGGCGGAAGCTGCGCCCCCTCCGAAGGCGGCACCCCCCGCTGAAGCCGCCCCTGCCGCGGAGGCCGCCCCTCCTGCAAAGGCTGCGCCGCCTGCCACAGAGGCGCCACCTCCGGCGGCGGAGGTGGCCAAACTGCAGGATGCCGTGGCCGAGATGCAGGCAACCGCCGAGGCCAAAGCAGCGGCACTGGTCCAAGAGGCGACAGCCAAGATGCAGGAGGTAACGGCGTCTCCTGAAACCGCGGCATCCCCTGATGCCGTGGCGCAACTGGAAGAGATCGCGGCTCAGGTGCAGGCGGTGGCCAAGGTCCAGGAGGCAGTAGCCCAACTGCAAGAAACCGCAGCCAAGGCGGATCAGGCACCTCCGGCGGAGGCCGAGCCCCAGGAAGCCGCGCCCGCAGCAGAAGCTGCGTCTCCTGCGGAGACGGCGCCTCCACAAGAGCCCGCGCCCGCGGCGAAGGTAGAGGTGCAGGTCGAAACCCAAACAGAGAAAGCCACAACAGAGGAAGCAGGCAAAGGGGAACTGGCTGCCGATCCGCTCAGCGCACTCTACGAAAGAATAGAGGCACTGCCGGACTCGGAAGAAAAAGAGATGGTGAAGGAAAAACTGGCCAAACTCCTGGCAGAGGAGGATGAGGACAAGGCAGAGACCATCGTGAAAACCGTGGTCGAGGTGCTGCCGGACGTGGCCGAGATCACCATCAACACGCTGATCAATCCTGCCAGCGGCGTGACGACGCTGGTACAAAAGGTCGCCAAACGGATGGCAAAGAGCAGGAAAGAGAAGCAGGCAAAAGAGGAGCACGCCCAGGTCCAACTGGAGGATGGGGCCGAAGAACTCGGCAAGGTCGATAAAGAAAAGGCCATCGAGGCGCTGACCGACCTGGCACAAGACCTGGAGGGCGAATCGGATTCAGAAGAGAAGGGATTGATCACAGAGGCCCTCGGCCAGTTGGAGGAAGAGGCTCAGAAAACAAAGGGGAAAAAGGGCGATGACAGCACCGCAGGAGAGGCGGCTGAGGGGATAGCGGAGGCGCTGCCAAAAGCGGCGGAGGCGGCCACCGCGATAGCCGAAAAGATCGCCGATGCCCAAGGATAAACGATAAAAAGGTACTAGGAGGCAAAAAATGACAGAGGAACTGTATCAAAACGACTCGCGCTGGAAGGACACCATCTTGGGAAACGGTGCGTCGGAGACGATCGGCATGTACGGCTGTCTGCTCACCAGCCTGGCCATGGTCGCCAACCACTTTGGCGGCAACGAGACGGTCGCCACCTTCAACGAGAAGATGAAGCAGAACAACGGCTTTATGAACCAGTGGATCAAGCCGGCGCTGATCTCGGCCGTGTACCCAAACGTCAAGTACCAAAAACGGGTGCAGTGCGAGAACCAACCCGCCCCCCTGGCCGAGATCGATGCCGGGTTGGCCGTCGGGTCGCTCGTCATCGTCATGATCGACCGCTCGCCGTCGGCAGGCATTCAGGGTCACTGGATCGTCCTGCACGAGAAAAAAGGGGACGATTATGCCATCTGGGACCCGTGGAACTCACCTGGCGCGGCCAAGACCCTGCACGGCCGGTACAGCCACGGGGCGCCGGCAGACATCATCCAAGACATCATCTGGTTTGGCGGCGGGACGCTCAAGCTGCCCCAGGCGACGGAGGGGGACAAGCCCTCGGCACCGGCGCCGGCGGCCAAGCCCAAAGTCAAAGCGGACGTGGTCACCCCCAACGTCGACGGGCTCAAGATGCGCAGCCAGCCCCAGATCGCCGCGGGGAACATCGTCAAGCAGCTCTCGCGGAGCAACAAACTAAAGATTCTCGAAGAGGCCGACAAGGCCAAGGTCGGCCAGCACGGTCAGTGGCTGCACGTGCGCGATATCGAGGGGGACGAGGGGTACGTGGCCGCCTGGTACGTCACCCCCACCGACGACCCCTTCCTGGGCGTGGTCAAAAAAGACGAGGAAGAGGCCGGGGAAAAACCCACACCGCCCAGCAAGCTGGTGGTCAAGACCACCACCGAGGGGGTCGCCTTCCGCACGCAGCCACGCATCGGCGATGATACGCTGATCGAGCGGCTGCCGCTCGCCTCAGAGCTGGTAGTCACCGATGCCGGGGCAGAGGGCAAGATCGGCACGCACGGCGAGTGGCTGCAGGTGCAGGACCTCGATGGCGATAAGGGATATGTGGCCGCCTGGTACGTCGTGCTCGCGGAAAGCACAGCGTCCCCGAGCGCGCCGCCGGCCAGCAAGCCTGCGGCGACCGGGGGCAAGCAGCTCAAGGTCAATTTCGCCAGCGGCCTCAAAATGCGCTCCGAGCCAGAGCCGACGAGCGAGACCGTCATCGGCCAAGTGGCCAACCAGACGGTCGTGGAGGCCATTGGAGAGCCACACAAGTACGACGACCGCTTCACGTTCCAAAAGGTGCGCACGCCGGATGGCAAAGAAGGCTGGCTCACGTATAAGGATGGCACGACGACCTATTTAGTGGAGGTTAAGGAGGAAAAAGAGTAAGACAGCGACAACCTGAGCCAAAGGCGAAAACCGACGAAACAGCCGTGTTCCACCCAGTACAGCAGCGCTGCCTATCAATATGGCAGAATCCTTAACAAGGAGATTCCAATTGGGTGTAAATGGTATCAAAAAGAAAATGAGTAGACGCCTGCTATTTAGCATCTTGGCCGCGCTCGCAGCTTTGGTTGGTGCGTTCAGCGCCGTGACCACCGCGCGAGCGCAATCCGGCGAAACCGGTAACGTCTGCGTGCAAGATTATCAGCCAGGAGCTAACTGCACGGCCAACGACGTGCGCGTCGAGGAACTGAGAGTCTATAACCTCATCGAGGGATGCGGCGAGGGCACAATAGGTGAGATGGAGGTAGAATTCGAGGCCCTGGTGTCGGCCGAGGGCTCACCCGACCGCTACGACATTGGCTTGTTCCTGGCGCTCGACGGCGGTCTGGACACCGCCCTCACTGGCGATAACTGCTTCCACGATTACCTGGCTCCTCCACTGACCACAAGCCCTACCTATAGCGATTACAACACCGACGGAATCAACGATGTCTGGGGAGGGCCTTGGTGGAACGGCGAGATCAGCGATCCATCTGACACCTGTGGCGATATGGAAACCAATACACAGGTCTTTAAGGTTCTGGAGTCGTTACGCGTGCCCTGCGTAGATAACGATGGCGACCCAGCTGGTGCAGCGGATATCCATGTCTGTGCAAGTTGGGATATGAACGTGCAAACCACGTGCAGCGGTGTCACAACAGCTTATCCAGGTAACAACTCCAAGTGTGGCTGCGCAACAGTCAATCTGCCATTCACGACAAACGCTGTATCTGTGACCAAAGCCTCGTCCCGCACCCATAATACCTCTGTGCTCTTTGCCACCGTTATAACGGGATTGACACTAGGGCTAGGAGTCCCGCTCGCCATGCGCCTCCGCGCCAGGCAAGCGCTGCACAAACAGACGACGCGAAATGATCAAGTCCAGGCAGGGAGCCCAGTGGGAGTGTCCATATGGGATGAAGGCAACCCTGCAGAGCGTTAGGAGAAGTGGTAATAAACACCACCGGCAAAACGAGCCGGTCCGGCTGCTAACGCGAGCGCGCTTGCACGCAAGCTTGGCTTGCGCGAGTGGCTGATCCACGATCGATAAACATCAGGGCAGGCCAGAAGCCTGCCCTGACTCGTTTCTAGACCTAGAGATCAACTACGCCGTCTTGCGTCGCGAGGATGACGGCCGCCGGCTGGAGCCCTTTGCCGGCGGCGACGCCTTCTCCTCCGCCGGCGCGGCTCCGGGCTTTCCGGCAGAGATAAAGCTGGCGATCTTGGCCAGCACCTGCTCCAGGTTCTCGCCCGAGAGCGCCTCCGTCTTGGCGTTGATGATGGCCGCCAGCTCCGGCACCGTCTTGAGCGTCTCTAGCAGCGCGCTGTTGCTGGTGGCCCCTTCTGCCCCACTGAACTGAACGATGCGCACGTTCTCGCCAACGCCCTGCAGGGCGGCACCTAGCGCCTCCATCTTTTTCACCTCGGCGTCGATCAGGGCCTGGGCGATCACCTGCCGCAGGTTGATCTCGCCCTCGGCGGCGGTGGCCTCGGCCAGCTTGGCCTTACCCTCGGCCTCGGCCAGCAGAGTGGCCCGCGTGCCGTCGGCCTCGGCCAGCGCCATTGCCTTCAGTTTCCCGGCGTCGGCGCGGCCGATGACCTCGGTGGCCTCGGCCTGGGCGGAGGCCTCGGTACGGGTCGCCTGGGCCCGCGCCTCGGCGGTGATCGTCACCTTGCGCCGCTCGGCATCGGCCTGAATCTCGGCCGCCTCGCGCTGGGCGCGCGCGGGGACGAGCACCTCGGCCTCCTGCTGCTGCACGACCGCCGAGGCCTTGCGCTTTTGCACCTCCTCCTCCGACTGCGCCTGCGCCAGGCCGACCGTCTTGGCCTTTTCGACCTCGCGCAGCTCCAACGCCTGACGCTGCTCGATGATCGCCCGGTCGGCATCGAGTTCGGCCTGCTGCGCCTCGCGGCGGGCGCTGGCCGCCTTGATGCGTGCCTCCCGGTCGGCCTCTGCCTCGGCGATGAGGGCATCGCGCTTGACGACGGCGATCACCGGCTTGGCCATGGCCTCAAAGTAACCCTGGTCGTCGGTGATCTCCTCGATACCCATCGAGATCACCTGGATGCCCATGGCCTCCATGTCGTCCCTCGCCAGCGTCTGCACCCGCTGCACAAAGGCATCCCGGTCGCGGTGCACATCCTCCACCGTGAGCTGGCCGACGATGGCGCGGAAGTTGGCGCTCAGCGTCTGGGCGATGACGTTCTTGACCTCGTCGCGCGGCATACCCAGGAAGGCACGCGCGGCGGTGACGAGTGATTCGTGGTTCGAGTCGATCTGCACCTGGGCCACCCAGTCGAGGCGGATCGGCACGCCATCGACCGTGTAGACCTCATCCTTCGCCTTGGCGATGGTCATGATGGTCAGGTCGAGAAACTCAAAGTCCTCCCTGAAGCGAAAGACGAACGTACCGCCACCGGTGACCATGCGCACACCCACCCGGTCGAGCGTGCCATCTTCCTTGAAGGCGGTCCTGCCTTTACCGTAGATGACCATCACCCGGTTCGGCGGGACGCGGTGGTAGAACTGGCGAAAAATCCGCCGGCCGACAAAGTAGAAGAGAATGAGCCCGACGATCGCCAGCCCACCTACAAAAACGACGGTCAACACGATTTCTAGCGGTTGCATGGGAATACCTCCTTGGTTTTGCTCAAAATTTGATACCACTATACCACAAGCGGCCGCGTTCGTCATCGATCCCAGGGCCAAAATGTCACCTGTCCCCGGGTACAAATTCCGCCTCGTACAACACCGACAATTATATGCCAGCCATTGGCGCAGGTCAAACACTCGGGGAGCGGGATGTCTGTACAAACTTGGTAGGTTGAGAAAATAGTTCGGGTATGCCGGCTTTCAGCCCGGTGCTAAAGATACCGGGCTGAGAGGACAAGCCCCCTTCGGGGGCTAAAAATAGCCCGAAGGGCTTGGCTTTTTGAGCCCGGAGATTGATCTCAGGGCGGAACGGCAAATGCGGATTACCGAAGTAAATTCTTAAAGACCAATATCTCTGGGCTGGGCGGCAAATGCAAGTTTCGAAGTAAATTCTGCAAGTGCATGAAATCGTGCCTACGGTGCCCTGTGCAAAGGCGCTTCGCCAGATGCTTCATTCCCTTACCTACTAAACCCGTACAGACACGGGAGCGGGATGGTGTATCTTTCTCCCAGGAAATTCAAAAAGCTCTTCGGCACAAAGGATCTTATAAAAAGGGGTTTGGACTTCAAAACTGTCAGGCAGTGGGATTTCATGCTATACTTTCCCGTGTCAACCGAAGCAACATCTAGAGAGCATCTATGTTCACAGACTTTCGCAGAATCCTATTTGGCGACCCGCTGCCTACCGCCGCCGAAGTTGAGCAGCGCCTAACCAAGATCAAAGCGCTGGCGGTCTTTTCTTCCGATGCCCTCTCGTCGGTAGCGTATGCTACTGAGGAGATTCTGCGGGTGCTGATCCTGGCCGGGACGGGATACTTGTATCTTTCGATCCCCATCGCTCTGGCCATCGCCGCGCTGGCGATCATCGTCGCCAGCTCCTACTACCAGACGGTGCACGGCTATCCTTCGGGAGGGGGAGCCTACGTGGTGGCCGAGGAGAACCTGGGCAAGTGGCCCGGTCTGATCGCCGCAGCCGCTCTACTGATCGGCTACGTGCTGACGGTGTCGGTCAGTATCGCGGCCGGCGTGGATGCGATCACATCGGCAATACCCGTGCTATTTCCCTACCGCGTGGCATTGTGTCTGGTGGCGATCGTGTTGATCATGTGGGCCAACCTACGCGGCATCAAGGAATCCGGCACGGTATTTGCCATTCCCACCTACGGCTTTATCCTCATCCTCCTGGCGCTCATCACCATGGGCGCGTTCCAGGTCTTGACAGGGTCTGTGGCACCGGCTACGGTCGAGGCGGCAGCGCCATCCGGCGGAGCGCAGCCGGTGATGCTGTTCCTGCTCCTGCGCGCCTTCGCCTCCGGCTGTGCCGCACTGACCGGAATCGAGGCCATCAGCAACGGCGTGCCGGCCTTCAAAAAGCCCGAGGCGCGCAATGCCGGCATCACGTTGATCGCGATGGCCGTCCTGCTGGGAATCATGTTCCTGGGCATCACCTTCCTGGCCAGCTCGCTGGGTATTGCGCCAATGGAGGGAGAGACAGTCGTATCGCAGATCGGCAGGCACGTCTTTGACGGCGGGCCGCTCTACATTTTCCTGCAAGCAGCCACAGCGCTGATTTTGGTGTTGGCGGCCAACACCTCCTTCGTCAGCTTTCCGCGCCTATCAGCCATCCTGGCCCAGTCCCGCTACCTGCCCAACCAGTTGACCGGCCTGGGCGACCGGCTGGTCTTTAACAACGGCATCTTTGCCCTGGCAGCATCGTCGGCGGCCCTGATCGTCATTTTCGGCGGTGATACCCACCAGCTCATCCCGCTATATGCGGTGGGCGTCTTTCTCTCTTTCACACTCTCACAAATCGGCATGGTGCGCCACTGGCGCAGGGAAAGCCAGCGCGGCTGGCAGTGGAAAGCGTTCATCAACGGCGTGGGGGCGACGGCGACCGGCGTGGTGATGTTGATCATCCTGGGGGCCAACTTCCTCCGGGGAGCGTGGATCGTCGCGCTGCTGATCCCCGCCTTCGTGTGGGTGTTCCACACCATCAAGCACTACTATGCCTACGTGGCCCGGCAGCTATCGTTGGAAGGGCTTGTGCCAGAGAAATGGCAAGATGTGTCCCATGAAAAGCTGCACAAGATCGTCGTTCCCGTCTCCGGTATGCACCGGGGGACATTGGCCGCACTGCACTTTGCGCGTTCGATGTCGGCGGACGTGACGGCGGTCATAGTGGACGTCGAACCGGAGCGAACAGCGCGCGTGCGGGAAAAGTGGCCCACCTGGAGTCAGGGCGTGCCGCTGGTGGCGCTCGAATCCCCCTACCGCTCTATCGTTCGACCGCTGCTGGCCTACCTCGAGGAGGTCGATCAACGCCGCCCCGAACGGGGATTAGCCGTGGTGGTGCTGCCCGAGTTCGTGCCGCCTCATTGGTGGAACCACCTATTCCACAACCAAACGGCGATCCTCTTCAAGGCGATTCTGACCTACCAGCGAGGCAAGACCGGCAAAGGGCGAGTGGTGATCAACGTGCCGTATCATCTGGAGAGGCGTTGAGTGAGAAGCCGTTTATCTCCTATTTCCGAAGGATCAGTCGCCGCCAGGGTCAATCCGACGGCAGGTCGGTCTCTCCGAGATACTGTTCATAGATAGCCTGAACGGCTTCTCGCTGCAAACTCGATGCCGGGTCGCCCAACACCTGGTCGTAGCTGCTGTGATTCCACGGGTACCATAGCAGGCCGTCGATGTGTGGATCTTCCAAGAGTAGCTGGGCCAGATTGCGCATTTCCTCGGCAGATGGCATGCGCAACGGAGGGGGATGTCCAGCCATAGCATACGCCTGGCCCAAGAACCAGATTTGCGCATCCGGGTCCCGCTCTCGCACGAGGGCGTCGTTAGCGGCGATCACCTCGCTGACCCGTTGGTATTCGGCCACAGACTCCCCGCCCTGTATGCGGAACGGATAGTACCAGATCGCACAGAGATCGCAGATGCCGTCGGTGAAACGCCGGTCGCCAAAGCGAGGGTCGGCCTCGAAGCCGGCTATATCGGACATTGCGTGGAAAATGGGCACGTCCGGCGCAAAGCGCTTCACCGCCTGGTAATACGCGCGCAGTTGATCGCCGTTGAAGGTCTCTAGCGGTTCGTGCAGGCCGAAATAAGCCAGCAGGGCGGGGTGGCCCTGAACCACAGCCAGGAACGGCTCCACATACGTAAAGTCGAACTGAGAGCCATCCCAATCGTGGGGAGGCCAGAGCCTGGCGATGACCTGGATATCCTCAGCCTGGGCCTCATCCAAAAAGATCAGCCAGTCCTGTTCCTGGCCTGTATCCACCGGAGCGCTGGAAAAGACCTGCACCACCACATTCACGCCCAGGCCCTTCAGATACGTCAACCGCTCGCGGATGGCCGGGCGATCCTCTTCGGTCCAGGTGTTCGGATAGGGGTACACGACGCCGTAGCGGACGGACTGCCGCGCTACGATGGGAAGGAACGCCTGCGTCGCTGCGGGCGATGATGTAGAAACCTTGGGAGATGAAGATACGGGCACTCGCGTGGGCGACGGTGTATCGATGGTCGGCGGTGAAGGGGCGGGCTTGATGCACAGGCAACCACTCACAATCCCAGCGCAGATGGAGAGCAAGCCGGCAACACGGATTAGCGCACAGCAGCGGCTCAGAGTTTTTCCCTGCACTGCTCTCAGCCCTTGTTCACAGCCAGGCCCAAGACGGGGCCGTCTACCAGGTCCAATGCCTCCAGCGCTTCACCGGCCTTGGATAGTTTAGACTTGCCAGCGCGCAGCACGATCAGGATGCCATCGACTTGGGTAGCCAAAAGCGCGATCTCGGCTGCCGGCAGGATCGGCGGCCCGGCGACGATGACGACGTCGGCCTGTTGATCCAGCGCCGCCAGCAGCGCCGGCCACTGCTGTGATGTCAGGATCGCCGCCGGGTCGGCTAGCGCCGAACCACCGGGAAGAAGTGACAGGCCGTCAGTTGTTGGGCAGATGGGAATGGGCTCTCCAGGCGATGCCAGCCAGTCGACCAGGCCGGAGTCGTTGGGACAGCCCAGGCGCTCGTGCAACACCGGCCTTTGCACGTCTGCTTCCACGATGACGGCGGTGCGCCCGGTACGCGCCCAGGCGTTGGCCAGCTGCAGGGCTACTGTAGACACTCCCTCATCCGGACAGGGACTGGTGATCAAGAGCCTGCGGTGGTCGGCCTCCCCCAGCCGGGTACACAGCTCCACCAGGGGCCAGATGGCCTGCTCTGTATTGCCTGTGCCGCGCGTCAGGGTAGCAAGAACGGGCAAGTCCAGGCGCGATGCCGCCACCGAGGTTTCACGCACCGTGTCCGTCAGGTATTCGCCCAAAAAGATCAGCCCGGTGGCTAGGAGCATTCCTAACACTCCGGCCAGCAAGACGTTGATGTATGGCCCCAGGTTTGGCAGGTTCGGCACTATGGCTGGTGAAACGATCTGGAGCCGATACGCCCGTACCCACGGCTGGTCTGCTAATTGCCGGGCCACCTCGTTGGCCACGGCAGCCGCGATTTGAGGGTCTTGGTGCGTGACGGTGATCTCCATCAGTCGCGTCTCAGCGATGACGTGCACCTCTATGGACTCGGCGACCTCGCGTGCGGGGATAGGCAGTCCCAGAGCCTTGACCACGGCCTGGGTCACGGCATCCTGGCGGGCGAGCTCCGCGTAGGTGAGGACCAACGCCCCATACCGATCGGACGTGGCCGTAGCCCCGGTATCGGTGACCAGGACCGTTGCGGTGGCGCTATAGACGGGTAAAAGTCCCAGGAGATGAAAGGCCAGATAACCCATCGCCAAACCGACGATCAAGCCCATTGCCAGTGCCCACCACCGACGCAAGAGAATGCGAAGACAACTTTGCAGGTTCATGTTCACCTCACTTGTCTGTGTGACAGTCGGTCTCTTACAAGGAGCCAAACTGTGCGTGCCATGATCTGTACATCCAGCGCAAACGATCGCTTCCGGACGTACTCTAGGTCCAGAGCCAGTTTCTGGGGCATCAAGACGTTCACATAATCCTGCTCCCAGGAGTCCGGCGACAAATGCTTTTCCTCGTCTCGATACGACAGTTGGGGCAAGCCGCTCATACCCGGACGCACCGTCAACACCTGCCGTTGTTCCGGCGTGTACAACGCCACATAGCTCGGGGTCTCTGGACGAGGCCCCACGAGACTCATCTCGCCCTTGAGTACGTTCCACAGTTGGGGCAGCTCATCCAGCTTGGTGCGCCGCAGAAAAGCCCCGACCCTGGTGATACGCGGGTCATCTCTGTGAGTGATGGGCGGCCCTTGACAATCTGCCCCCACGGCCATGCTGCGAAATTTCAGGATTTTGAACGGCCGGCCGTGTTGGCCGATCCGGTCGCCGGCGTAAAAGACCGGACCGCGCGAGTCGCACTTGATGAACGCTGCCACGATGGCAAATATCGGGGCAAACGCGATCAGCCCGCCAAGCGCTATTACAAAATCAAAGGCTCGCTTCAACACGTTATTTCCGATGGCGCGTCACGACCTCGCATACCGCCTGAGCCACATAGTCCACGTCGTCATTCGTCATCTGCGTGTACAATGGCAGGGAAACGATGCCTTCGTAGACGGACTCTGTCACGGGCAAATCGCCGGGTTGATAGCCGTACGCGTCGCGATAATAAGGCTGCAAGTGCAGCGGGATAAAGTGCACAGACGTGCCGATCTTGCGTTCCTGAAGCGCAGCGATAAACTGGTTGCGATTGATACTCAGCGCGTCTGTATCCAGGGCGATGATGTAGAGATGCCAGGCATGACGTAGCTCGGGCGCCTCTTTTGGCGTCGTGATCTCTGGCACATCTCGCAGCCTCTCGGTATACCGAGCCGCGAGCTGCCCTCTTTTGGCGATGAAATCCTCCAGGCGATTTAGCTGATCCAATCCCAAAGCTGCCTGGACATCGCTCATATTGTATTTGTAGCCGGCGGCCCGTACCTCGTAATACCAGCTTCCGTGTTCCGTGGTCCGGTGCCATGCATCCCGGTCGATGCCATGCTGGCTGAGCAACCGAGCCCGTTCGGCTATCCCGTCATCGTTCGTGGTCAGCATCCCCCCCTCTGCCGTGGTGATGTTCTTGGTGGCATAGAAGCTAAAGGCTGTGGCATCTCCAATGGTGCCAATGGATCGGTCGTGGCATCGCGTGCCTACCGCATGTGCTGCGTCTTCGACAACGCACAGGTTGTGCTCGCGGGCCAGCTCCATAATCTCGGGCATCGCGCACGAGTGACCGGCGATGTGCACTGGCATGACGGCCTTTGTGCGAGGTGTGATCCGTGCGCGAACGGCATCCGGATCGATGTTATAGTCGCTGGCCCGGACATCCACGAAAACCGGGGTCGCGCGCTCGTGGACGATGACGTGGGCCGTGGCGCAGAACGTGAGGGAGGAGGTAATCACCTCGTCGCCCTCACCGATCCCCAAAGCTGCAATAGCGAGATGTAGAGCGGCCGTACCCGAGCTGGTGGCGATGGCGTGACGACACCCGATGTGCTCCCGGAACCGCTGCTCGAACTCGGCCGTCTTTGGCCCGGCCGTGAGCCAGCCGGACCGTAGGACCTGTGCCACAGCGGCGATGGCATCCTCGCTGATGTCCGGTTTGCAGAAAGGTAGAAAATCTGTCTGTGTGAGCTCTTTCTCCATCTCACTCCCTCCATAACAGCCTTGACCGCGGTAATCCACGGGCCTATTTCACCCACCCAAGTTTGAAGGCTGTCCAGTTATTTCCTCTACTCGTTATCCCGCACGGCTTGGACCATATCTGCTTTTGGACACGGCCCAAGTGAAAGCCGCGCTATGTTCACGATGGCGTGAACGCGCTTCAGCGCATCCTGTTTTGGGAATCGGCGACGCGCGGTGTCTAAAAGCCCCCATCCGGGCCGGCTGAGCAGCATAGCCTGCAATGCCGGATGCAATACCACGATATAGTTCCACTCCAGTTTCTCAAACCCGATGTATCTTTTGAATCGGTCCAAACCAGGGATGTCGAAAATGGGCTGCAGGCCAGATGAGACGCAGCCGATGTTTGGCCGTGTGATCATCTCCCGTGCCACTTTGTACATCAGGACATGGTTGGGATGAAACTCGTGCAGGTCCGTACACGACATCTCGTGCAGAAAATGGCAGCAGTCATCGATGATAAAACAGATCAGGTACGCCGCCAGATGCTTCCCCACAAAGGCACCCCACGCTCCTGCGCCCTCCACCTGTTGACCGGCACGGCATAGGCACGCCCAACGCGTCGGGTCGCTGAACAGCGGATCGTCGCGATGCTGGCGAGCCATCGTGTCTCGGTTCAAATCCAAACCGTGCTGCAACAAGTAATCAAAGTCGATCTTCCGAACCGTACAATGCTCCAACCCCTTCTGCACACAGACTCTGACCGTGCGCTTCTGGCTGTGCAGATCGTATGCTTTGTCGCGGATCACGTATATCGCGCCGGGCTGACCCCGACTTTGGTCCGATGTGGAGTATTTCAGTCCAAGGATGTGATGGCGGCGAAATAGATCGGCCAGCTCAGCCGGATCGGGATCTATCGTGCGTGTGTACGGGATGCTCAGATAAACACGGCTACCAGCGTCGTGCCAATACCCGCTTTCGCTGGCGATGACGCGTTTCCCCTGGAGCTCCAGGAATCGTTTGAACTGTTCCACGTTCATAGGATTGATCAGTCCTTGACCTTCAGTAGCCGTTGATAACTCTCGTGCGTGCGCCGGAAGTATAGCCTCTCGTCGAACAGAGCCTCGGCACGTGCCCTTCCGGCCTGTCCCAATCGTCGAGCAAGGTCTGCATCGGATAGCACGGTGACCAGTCCCTCGGCCAGGGCTGCACTGTCCTGCACCGGCACCAAGAGTCCGGTCTCACCATCGGCCACCACCTCGCGACAGCCGCGCACGTTCGTCGCCACCACCGGTTTGCCCAGGGCCGCGGCCTCCATCAACACGCGTGGTAACCCTTCCTTGCCATAGGATGGCAGAGCGACGACGTCCATCAGAGACATCAGGGCAGGGATGTCATCCCGAAGGCCCAGGAAATGCACCACTGATTGCAGGCCGAGTCGATCGATCAGCGCCTGGGGTGTGAGCGCGTCCGACTTTTCTGGCTGGGCTGCCCCGATGGCCAGAAATCGGGCGTTGATGCCGCGATCAAGAATGATTCGAGCCGCCTCAAAGAACTCCAAAAAGCCTTTCTCGCGCACCAGCCGGCCGATCAGCCCCACGATCTTGGCTTCGGGCGGCAGCCCCAGCTCCTGCCGCAGTTCGACCACGGCTGCGCCATCCACACAGCCAGGATAAAACTTGGTCACGTCGATGCCGTTACCAAGATGGCTGATCTTTGCCGGCGAGCAGATGCCCTCCCGAATCGCGGTGTCGATGTCCTCCTGGTTTTGCGAGAGAATGGCATCGCAGCACCAGGCGCCGATCTTTTCGACGGCGATGAAAATGCGGCGTGCGACGGGATGCATCCCGTCGTGGAAGTAGAACCCGTGGATGGTGTGAATGACAACCGGCACGCCGGCCAGGCGTGCCGCCAATCGCCCCAGCAGCCCGGGCTTGACCGTGTGTGTGTGTACCACGTGAAACCGCTCTTTCCGAAAGTACCGCACCAGGCGGATCAGTGTCTTTAGATCGGTCAGCGGAGTGATACGCGGTGGAAAAGGCATGATCTTGACAAAGATGCCGTCTGGCGTTTGGGTGTCGTGCTGCAACCATTGACCAGGGTGACAGATTACGGATACATCGTAACCCTGTTCGCGCAGATAGTTTAAATAGTTCTTTATATGAGTTCTGAGACCAATATCAAAATTGGTCAGATGCACGACTTTTTTCATTCCTCCTCACTCTCTCAATCGGACCGCAAATCCAGGCCCGCGAATGGGCTGAATCTCGATGCCAGGTCAGCAAGCTCAGAGGTGCTTGGGCAAAGATCAACGCCAGGAGTATCCAGTGATGTCTAAAGTGCAAAATCTCGTGGGTGAGCATAAACGGCAGCGCGGATGCGAACCCTGCCAGGAGCGGCCCCACGGCCAAGGGGAATTTCCGGTCCAGTTCGCGTTCGATGCGCGCCATTTTCCCCAGGCAGACGAAGGTATTCACAACAGACCACAACAGGCCAGCCAATCCCAGCGCACTGCGCTCCACCAGGTGTGAAAGAAAGTCGTTGTGGAGCTCTCCCCCCAACCCTACCTGCGATGTCCCAGGGCCCAATCCTATCGGGTACCGCTGGAACGCTTGCCAGGCCGTAGTCCAAATGTTAGCCCGGCTGGCAAACCCCTTTCCCAGCCGTCCCACCGTCATCAACAGCACGCCTTTGGTATCGCTCAGGGCGGCCAGTATCGCCAGGCTGCCGCTCGGCGTGCTCAGTATCATCAACAGACACAGCACAGCGCCCGCCAGTGCAGCCAGTCCTAGCCAATGGAATAGAACGCACTGTTGGTTCACCAGCCGAAACACCAGCAAAGCCGCCAAGCCCGCCGCCAGAGCCGCCAGGCCGGCGTTCGACCCCGTAGCCATAGCCGCGGCCAACAATAGCGCCCCGCCAGCCGCGCGCAGCACGTGGGATCGTGGAAACGGTATAGCCAGGTACACAAAGAAGCTGGTCACTATGTAGCTGGCAGCCATGTTGGGATTGATGAACGTACCAACGCCCCGGCCCCACTCGTTCGCCAGCGCCTCCACGCCAGCGAATGCACCCAGTACGATGAGCCCAGCCTGAACGAGGGCTGTTACGCCCCAGATCCGGCCCAGCCACGACAGGTCCTCGGGTTCGATGGCATTACAGGTCGTGATGAACCAGGTGAAAATGTACACGTCCTGTACCAGGGTCACGATGCACCCCAATGTGTTGGTGGATGCTAGAGTGGCGATGAGGCTGCCCGTCAGGATCAGCCACTGCGGGCCAATGAGGGGCAGCTTGAGAGGGCGCCGAGAGCGCCAGAGCTTTGGCCACGTCAGAAGCAAAAGCGCGATCAGCACGGCATCGGCCAGGGCCGTTTGGCTGGGACCGGCAGGCCGGATCAGCGGCAGCAAAACCACAACAGCAAGCAGGAGCAAACGGGTCCAGGTCATCGTCGCCACCACCGCACAGACAGCGCGCCGGCAGTTGCCAGTATGCGCCGCATGGTCTGTCGCTCCTGCGCGGAGAACGTGCGCAACGCAAACAGAACCCCTGCATACACTGCCAACCCCAAAGGCGCCAGAATCCATATGGACCAATCGCGCAGGAGCCACAGGGGGATCGCCATCACCAAGGCCGCCAGCAACGGGCGCAAAAAGTCCCCGAGTTGTATCACTCCTGGCATACACCGTCTTAGGAAAAGGTTCAGAGCGACGAAAAAGGCCATCTCTGTGAGAATCGTGGCGATACTGGCCCCGACGTAGGTGTACTGGGGCAGCAGCAGCAAATTTAGCCCGATGTTGACCACTGCGGCGATCGCCACACAGGCCGTGCGCCATCCCTGCCGGTCGACGGTCGTCAGAGTCGTGGATAGGATGGTATCCAGGAACCGCAACACTGTCATGCTGGCCAGGATCTGCAGGATCAGTACCGAAGGAGCGAACTCTTCCAAACCATAGATCAGATCGATGATGGGAACCGCCAACATCCCCACGCCCACCGTCAGCGGGAAACTGAGCAGTGCCAAGTAGCGCACTGCCGCACGGGCGAATCTTCGCACCTCCGACGTCGACTCGAGATATGCCTGAGACATCATCGGTGCCATGGAAGTGATGAACACGCGAGCCAGTATGTTCAGGCGCAGCGCCAGGTTAGTTGCTGCCTCGTAGTAGCCCACGTCGGCGCTGCCGTGCCAATACGAGAGCATCAACACGTCGATGCGTACGTACACCATAGACAGGGCCATGTTCATAGAAAAGGGCAGGGCTTTGGCGATCTGCTGACGGCAAAAGGGCCACTCAAAGCACCAGTGTATCGGCCCGATGGCCCGTCGATAGATGATCCAGGTCGTCACCAACCCTACGCCCCGTGACGCCAGATAGGCCACAAATACCCAGATGAACGGGACGTCCAGCAGCAGGGCCACTGTCCCGCCCAATAAAAATGTCCCCTCCTGAGCTATAAGGGACACCATTTCCAATTCCATCCGCTCGTGGGCCCGGAAAGCCCCCCACAGAAGGTTGGAAAAAGTCTCCAAGACCAATGCCAAGCTCCCCACGTACACAGCCCGGACCAGGTGCTGAGAATAGCCCAGAAGGTTAATGAGCAAGCCCATGGCCACTAGGCTGACCCCACTCATCAGCAAGCTCACCACAAAGGCATTGCCGACGTAGCGCGCCACCTCGTCTTTATAGCGGGCCACTTCCCGGGTCAAGAGCCAGCCCAGACCTAGGTCTGTGAGGAACGTGAAAGCCAGGTTATAGGTGATGACGAACGAAAAATCCCCCACGTTTTCGACGCCGGCCAGCCGCCCGATGAAAATGAGAAAGACAAACCGCGAGACCATCTGGGCCGCGTAGCCGACGATCTGTGCTATGGTATTTCTGGTCACGCGCAGTGCCAGGTCTTCTATGGGGTTACCTCCTTATCTCTGCGATACTTGGCAAGGGGCATTCGCGAATCCCACCAGATTTCGGGGATCTTGAAGCGCACGCGCAATTTCCTCGGCGCGACAGCCTCATCCGTCGAGATGGCATAGCTCCGGTAGAGAAATATCGTGCCCAGCAGCCGGATCAGTTTGATGTGTTGTGCCTTGTAAAAGCCCAATTTTGTAAACAGGTGCTGCGGTACCGGATTATCAACCTCGACAAGAGAACACACGCGCCGAAGGCCGCGGTGACGGTATTGCTCGTGCAGGAACGTCATCAAGTATGCAACGGCGTAGGCACTCACGCCTCGATTGCGATAGCTCTCCCTGGTATAGCCACGATGGAGCAATGCATCTCCTACCTGGATGGGATCGTGTGTGCGGATCCACGCATAGCCAGGCAGGTTGAACGCCACCCACCCATAGTGAATCACCTCACCATTGGCAAATGCATAGATCCCGACATCTCCCCGGTTCAGGAACCTCTCAAAGCGCCGAACCTTGCCCATCCCCCACCATTCCTGGACCCGCTCGACGTTTTCACGGGTGACGAGTTCATAAGTCACCCCTTCAGGTAGCGAGGGTTGATGGTCCGTTGAGAGCGGCTCCAATGGATGCTCATACAGATATTGTTGAGAACTCCAGATCAAACCAACCGCCAGTGCGTCAACCGGCGATCGTCTCCGCTTCTTTGTGCTCATGATTTCCCCCCAGCTTCTGAGAATACGCTCACCAAGCGATCGATGAATCCATCCAGGTCGTGCCCTTGAATCACGATCTCGCGCAGCTCGCGTCCCAGACAGGCGCGAGCCTCAGCGCTCAATCCTAGCAGATGGTTCACCCTCTCACCCAGGGCTTGATGATCACCTCGATCAAACATCAGATCTTTTGCGTGGTGCCCCAACACGTTTCTGAAGGACTCGTTACAAGTTACGATCGGCTTTTCGCAAGCCATAGCCTCCAGCACTGCCTTGTCGAGGCTGCCGGTCACGCTGGTGCTGACAAATAGAGTGCACGCGCGGTATTGATCGGCCATCTCTGCGTAGGGTCGAGGCCCGGCAAACCGCACGCGATCGCCAATTTCCAACTCGCCTGCTAAATCATCCAGGTGAGCGCGATACGCTCGATCGCGCTCGTCCGTGGCCCCGACGATATGGCACGGCATCTCCAGCGCGGTCATGGCCTGCAGCAGGGTCTCTAGGTCCTTGTCTGGCGCGATTCGGTTCACCGCCAGAATACCATTACCACCATTCTCGACCTGACGGCCGGCACAGAATTGCTCCGTGTCAATGCCATGTCCCAGAACCACGGTGCGGTCGCTTTTCAGGGGAAAGCTCTCCGGTGATGCGGTCACTATACGGTCCGCAAGGCAATGCGCCAGCCGCAACTCGGCATCCACGTGCCCCCACGTATACCACAGGATCAGGGGGACGCGGAACGCCTTTGCGAGCGGCGCCATGAGCAACACGTATAGCGGCAGCATGTGAACAAAGACAACGTCGGGCCTATCTTGCCGCAACACTTTGGCCATGATGCGATACAGGTTCCAAAGA
>Ga0316577_10000128_pt1 | contig 22219 bp, 19 predicted proteins | sample S5NA_FD_203073 | JGI IMG/M metagenome (GOLD analysis project Ga0316577, IMG submission 203073) | Rhizosphere microbial communities from salt marsh grasses in Alabama, United States - S5-7_050615r2r1 | ecosystem: Host-associated > Plants > Roots > Rhizosphere | place: USA: Alabama | collected... | reverse complement strand
ACCGATCCGGTGCGTCGTGTCGAGTCAGCCTCGTCAGGCCTGTACCGTCGATGTTGATGACCCAGATGTCCCAGTTGCCGTCCCGCTTGCTGTGGAATGCAATACGCTGACCATCCGGCGACCAGGTTGGCCAACCGTCCGATGCCGTATTATCGGTCACGCGCCTGACGTTACCCAGGCTGACCCCGCGCACCAGATCGAACTCGGTGATATAGATCGATCCTTTTTCCAGGTCCCATTTGCCCGTCAGCGTATCGCGCAAAGAGACAAAGGCAATCCAGCGGCCATCGGGGGACCAAACCGGGGCCAGGTCGTCGGCCCAGGACTTGGTGACTTCCGTCAGCCCAGAGCCGTCTGGTTTGATGGCATAGATCTCATAGTCGCCCAACGCACCCCGCTTGGTCTCAAAAGCAAGCCAGCTGGACCGAGGGGTGGGGCTAGGCGAGGGCGAGGTTGGTGTGAGTGGCGGTGAGGTCGGCGTGGGCGGTGGGAACGTAGGGGTGGCGGTGAGTGAGGTCGAGGTCGGCCCCGATGTGGGCCCAGTGTTTGGCGCGGATGACGGCGTCGCAGACGCTGTCTGTGTGGGAGTGGGAGGCCGTGACGTATCTGTGGGCTCGGCGGTTAGTGTTGCGATCGAAACGGCAGGGGTAAAGCCTGCCTGCGACGAGGCCTCGGTGGTGGCTTGATAGGGATCACCGCGGACCAGGCGAGCGACGCCAGGTACGTTGCGGACGAGCCAGATGCTGGTGATGGTACCGATGGCGATCGCTATGAGAACAATGCCTGAGATGATCCAGCGCTTTCGCGTCATAGGCCTCCACGTTCTCCTGGTATGCTGGGCCGGGCGACGCAGTCAGAGGGCCCAGCAGAGAAGGGGCATTATACCATCTGGCCGGAGGCTGCGCAAAGATGTTGGTGGTGCTGGGTTGGTGGCTTGCGGTGCAATGACTTGTTGTCGGCGCCAAGTTCTGCTATAATGCACCCAGGCGCGAGGGATCCTCCGCTCTTTGGCCGGGTCCAGCGCCGATCTGACTTTGCGCTGCCGCCGATGAGCGACGGTCCGCGCAAGGCTTTTCGATACAGGGGATAGCATGCATGGAAAGGCATGATTGTCATCGGCGACGGCTGGCGGCCGTCTGCGGCGCCTATTGCGGCGACTGCGATGCATACGAGGATGGCAGCTGTTGTGGCTGCGGGTATGGCCTGGGCTGTACGCGGCGCGGAGAGTGCGCTGTCTTTGTCTGTTGTATTGCCGATCGTGGCCTTGAGCACTGTGGCCAATGCGTGGATTTTCCTTGCCAGGTCTTTATAGGGCATGCACGTCCTCAGGTTGTCGCCGTGCGCTATCGTGCGCTCTGCCACCGCACAGAGATCGGTACCAGTGCCTGGCTCGATGAGCGGGAACGGCAAAGCCAGATCTGACCCCCTTGCATCATCTTGTAGGCCCAAGCCAGCACATGGGCACCGGCCTGGCTGGACAGCCGGGATTCGGTGACCAAGTCTACTGCTGATCCTGGCCACTCTCCACTATAATAGCATAGGGTGATGATGCTCTTCCCGGCGGCGAGCATTCGGCGCGCTCTGCCCGCATGGGGCCGTGTAATAGATCTGTAAGATTTCGGTCGCACGGCTGTAAGAGTCTTGTGCCATGATGAGGTGATGCGCGCTGGGTATGCCCTGAACACCGGTGAGACGCATGCGGTCGCATGCTGGATGCCTCCCGCCACGGCAGAAAAGGCCTGGCGAGCAGTGGATGACGACATCGGAAAGTGGGACGGTGCGGGGCCTGCCGGGACACTCACATCGGGTATTCTCCAGGAGAGTATGGAAGATGAACAGATCCAGGATTCTAGTCGTGGAAGACGAACCGAGCATCCGTGAGGTGGTCAGCCTCTACCTGCGACGGGCAGGATATGACGTATCGGTCGTCGCCGATGGGCGGGCTGCGCTTGAGAGCTTGTCGGGCCAGATCCCCGACCTGGTCGTCCTGGATCTGATGCTGCCGGAGGTGGACGGGCTGGAGATCACACGCTGGCTGAGGGAGCGCGGCGATACGCCGATCATCATGTTGACCGCGCGCCGCGATGAGCCGGATCGCATCGCTGGCCTGGAGATGGGCGCCGACGATTACGTCGTCAAGCCCTTCAGCCCTCAGGAACTGGTCAGCCGCGTGCGGGCAGTGCTGCGACGGACGCTGGCCTCGACGCCGGACAGTGGTGAACAGCCTCTAGAGCACGGCGATCTCAAGATCGATCCTCAGACGCGACTGGTCGAAGTGGCTGGCGAGGAGCGAGTCCTGACGGCGAAGGAGTTCGATTTGCTGTGGACCATGGCCCGCCACCCGCGCCAGGTGTTCAGCCGGGATCAGCTCTTGGACGTCGTGTGGGGCCTGACGGATTATATCGATCCCAGCACGGTTACGGTCCATGTTCGCCGGCTGCGGGAAAAGATCGAGGCCGATCCGGGAGAGCCCCGCCACATCGTCACGGTTTGGGGCGTGGGCTATCGCTTCGAGCCGTAGGGAGGCACAATGGAAGCGAGTTTTGAGTACCAGCAATCCCTCAGGCCGCACTTGCGTTTCATTGGCGGCGTCATCGTGACCATGGCCCTGGCGCTATCTCTGTTCTTCCTCTTGCTGCGCCCTCCGATGAACGAGATGGGGCTCATGGCCCTCTTTCTGGCCTTGACGGCCATGATCTCGGTGGCGGTTGGTTATGGGGCCTATCGCCTAGGCTGGATCTACCGCTCGCCGCACATCAGCTGGGTTGTCCTGGGGGGCTACGCCCTGGCCAATGCCCTGACCTTCTTGAACGTATGGTTGACGGCCCGGCTGATGTTCGCCAGCCAACACGACCTGCGGCTGGCCACGGTCCTGCTGCTATTTGCCGGAGGTATTGCGGTCTCGGTCGGCTATTTCTTATCGGTCGGGCTCACGGATCGGATCGTTGCCCTGAGCCGGGCCGCCCGGGAAATCGCCCGGGAACGGCTGGATGTCCGCGTACCTGTGGCCGGCAATGACGAGATGGCTAACCTGGCAAGGACGTTCAACGAGATGGCCAACCGGCTGCAGGAAGCTGCACGCAAGCAGGACGAATTGGACACATTGCGCCGCAATCTGATTGCCTGGGCGGGTCACGATCTGCGCACGCCGCTGGCCTCGATCCGGGCCATCGTCGAGGCCCTGGCTGATGGTGTCGTCGAGGAGCCCGAAGCTGTAGAGCGCTATCTGCGTACGGCCCAGCGGGAGATCCGCTCCCTATCGGTGCTGATCGATGACCTATTTGAGCTGGCTCAATGGGAGGCTGGCGGCCTACGCCTAGAGTTGTGTTCCAACTCCATCTCTGACCTCGTCTCGGACACCATCGAGAGTTTCTCCGAACTGTCTGCTCGGAAGGGGGTGGAGGTGCGGGGCAGCGCCGCACCCGGGATAGATCCTGTGACCATGGATGCCCAACAGATCCACCGGGTACTATCCAACCTGGTGGGTAATGCCCTACGCCACACACCCGCTGGCGGCACGGTGGAGATCCGAGCCACGGCCCAGCCGGAGTGGATCCGTGTCGAGGTCAGCGATAACGGCGAGGGCATTGATAGCCAGGATCTACCCCATATCTTTGAGCATTTCTACCGTGGTGAAAAATCACGGAGCCGGGCTACGGGCGGCTCAGGCCTGGGCCTGGCCATTGCCAAGGGCATCGTCGAGTCTCACGATGGGCAGATCGGCGCCGAGACCGCGATCGGGGAGGGTACGACCTTCTATTTTGTCCTGCCGCGCAGTGAGGCTGATTGCCATCAAAATGAACAGGATGTAATCCACTCGTAATGATCGGGTAGGACAAACTTCACATTCTCCTGCTAGGATCCTATATATGGATGCAGGAGTGGTTTTTCATAGGAGGAAACGTGGTCAAAATCAATCCATCAGAGATTACACCAGAGCATGTTTATCTATCACGGAGGAGGTTCCTGAAGGGGGTTGGTGCGGTGGCTGCAGCCAGCTTGGTCGTAGGCGCCTGTGGCCCCCAGGAATCTAGCCCAGTGGCGGTGCCCACGGCAGAGCCGGGGCTGGCCTATCCGCCGCTTCCGACGCCGAGCGCGGCGAGCGATGAGCTAGGCGCCGCCCTGACAACGTACGAGGCCATCACCAACTATAACAACTATTACGAGTTCACGACAAGCAAGGAAGGGGTGGCGAAACTCGCCCAGGGGTTCAGGACCTCACCCTGGGAGGTGGAGGTCGGCGGGCTCGTGGACAAGCCGCAGGTCTTTGGGCTCGAGGATCTTCTCAAGTTCGAGCAGGAGGAGCGGATCTACCGTCTCCGCTGTGTGGAGGCCTGGTCTATGGTCATCCCCTGGGTTGGATTCCCCCTGCGGCGCCTACTAGAGGAAGTAGCGCCGCAGTCTGGGGCCCAATATGTGCGCTTTGAGACGCTGTACGATCCGGAGCAGATGCCTGGCCAGGGGCGCTCGTCATACAGCTGGCCCTACCTGGAAGGGCTGCGGTTAGATGAGGCCATGCACGATCTGACGCTACTGGCCACGGGCATCTATGGCAAGCCGCTTCCGCCACAAAATGGTGCGCCCGTGCGGCTCGTGGTGCCCTGGAAATACGGTTTCAAGAGCATCAAATCGATTGTCAAGATCGAGCTGGTCGAAGAGATGCCGGTTTCGTTCTGGATGGATGCGGTGCCGCAGGAGTATGGCTTCTATGCTAACGTGAATCCTGAGGTCTCGCATCCCCGTTGGTCTCAGGCCACGGAGCGGCGGATCGGTGAGAGCGGTCGCATAGAGACGCTGCTTTTCAATGGCTATGATGAAGAGGTGGCGCATCTCTACGAAGGGATGGATCTGCGAAGATGGTATTAGGCACATGGTGGCGCAAGAACTGGCTACGGGTGCTGGTCCACATTGGTGCATGGGTGCCCCTTTCCTGGCTGGTGATCCAGTACTTGCAGGGGTCATTCGTGGTCGATCCCGTTCGGGAGATGACGACCTACACGGGAAAGACAGCCCTGATCCTGCTCATGCTGTCCCTAGCCTGCACGCCCATCAGCACTGTGACCGGACTGAAGCAGGTGCTGCGGGTGCGGCGGGCCCTGGGCGTCTATTCCCTGGTCTATGTCAGTGTCCATTTCGCGATTTTCGTCGGACTGGATTATAGGTTTGACCCTGGTCTGCTTGTCGAGGCGATCTTTGAGCAGCGCTATGTCATCGTCGGCTTTGCTGCCGGTGTTATCCTCTTATTGCTGGGCGTGACCTCGACCCGGGGCTGGCAAAGGCGGCTCCGTCGCAACTGGAAGCGCCTGCATCGTCTCGTCTATGTGGCCGGCATCTTGGTGGTAGCCCACTTTCTATGGCTGAGCAAGGATCCACAGGAACCCCTGCGGTACGGGGCGCTGCTGGTTGGCCTTCTGTTGCTGCGCCTGCCGCCGATTAGGGGGGCGATCAGCAGGTTGCGCAGGCGGCTGGAATCGCGCCTGAAGCGCAATTCGGAGCGCGGGTTGGGGGTCCTGGCGCCGCATCGATAGGCCGGAACGCGCCCTGGGCTTCCATCTTGTCGCAGTCGCTTGCCGACTCGGTCCTTTTCGGGTATAATGGCTTTGCCTGGAGCCGCATAGCCGGAGCGTGACCCGGGCTGCCAGAACTTGGGTTACATCATCGAGGAGAGCGAAAATGGATGTGTTGTTGTTGAAGGATGTACAAGGGCTAGGCGACGCGGGGGAGGTCAAAACGGTCGCTGACGGCTATGGCCGAAACTACCTCATCCCTCATGGCTTGGCCATGATGGCCACACCGGGTGCGGTCAAGCAGGCTCAACTCCAGGCTACGGCCGAAGAACGTCGCAAAGAACAGGAGATGACGGAAGCCCAGGAACTGGCCCAGGCCCTGGATGGGCTGACGGTCACGTTTCAGGCGCGTGCTGGTGAGTCGGACCGCCTGTATGGTTCTATTACGAAGGCCAACATCGCCGAAGCGTTGGAAGAGCAGATCGGTCAGGAAGTGGATCGGCGCAAGATCGAGTTGGACGAGCCTCTCAAGGAGTTGGGTACGCACGCGGTTACGATCCGTCTAGCCTCGGAAGCGGAAGCCAAAGTCACGGTTGTCATCGAGCGCGAAGAGGAGGAATAGTCGCCGTCTCGGGCGACCGTAGGATAGGAACGGGTGGGATGAACGCAGAACTGCCTCTGGACGAGAATGACAAGCGCCGGCTGGTTCTCAAGCTGATAGGCCAGCTGCGCTGCCTCGAGTGTGGGCAGCCCTTTGAGCGTCAAGACTTTACGCTATTGCACCGTTGGGACGACGTCTGGCTGCTCAGCAGCTACTGCCAGCACTGTGACGAGAGTAGCCATGTCATCATTTTGATGCGGCTCGACGCGGAACCAGCCCCGACGAGCGATCTGACGCCAGGCGAACTGGGCATGGCCGACGACTGGGATCCCATCACGAGCGACGATGTCCTAGACATCCACGCCCTGCTAGAGGAGTTCGAAGGCGACTTTGAGGAGTTCTTTACCCTCTGAGGCTGAGTGCAAGGGGACGACCGCCACATTGTGGCGGTCTTTTTTTGTGTGATCCAACCGCGCCTCTGCTGGCTGCTGTAGTAGCAGTTCCTGTCAGCTGGGCAAATTGACTGACTTGCCAAGAACGCTGGCCTGTGCTATACTTGAAATATGAGCGATTACTCATGTATTGTTGAGGTGCAGCCATGAGTGAGGGCCCCTGCGCTGCTGACTACCTGCACCGAGATCACGTGCTTCGCGCGCTCCCCAGCCTGGTGGACGATGAGAGCGCTGCGCGCCTGGCAGAGACGTTCAAGGCGCTCAGCGATCCGACGCGAGTGCGCATTGTCTCGTTGTTAGCTGACGCCGAGCTGTGCGTCTGCGATCTGGCCGCGGCGTTGGGTATGACCCAATCGGCCATCTCGCACCAGCTGGCCACCCTGCGGGAGATGCGGCTGGTAGGCTGGCGGAGGGAGGGGCGGCGGATCTTTTACACGCTCGATGACGAGCACGTTGCCGATCTCTTCCGGCGTGGCTTGGAGCACGTCGCGCATGGTTAGCCGGGCAAGCGGGGATCTTCCCTGCGAAGGGGCGACGAGGGTCTTGGTGCGTCCTTTCGAAGTGATGGCTATGCAGGCTCTATGGAAGATGGAGGGCACGTTTTGACCGACAAAGTCAAGATTCAGGCCGATCTGGTATTGCCCAGTGGTAGCGACTGCGAATCCTGCCTAGAGCGCCTGAAGGCGCGGATCGAGGCGTACAGGGGCATCGAGCTTGCCCACGTGGAGCGCGAGGGAGATGGGGCCCATCTGTGCGTGCACTATGACCCCGGCTCCCTCGGCGTCGACTATGTCCGGGCGATGGCCACAGAGGAGGGGGCCCACCTGGAGTCCAGGTATCACCATGAGACCCTGCCCGTGGAGGGTATGGACTGCGCCGACTGCGCTCGGACGCTGGAGAGTGGCCTGAGGCGCATGGATGGCATGCTGTGGGCCTCGGCCAACTTTGCTGCCTCCACGCTGGCGGTTGAATACGATGCCGAGCGGTTGGGCCGCGCCGCCATCCTTTCCCGGGTGCAGACGTTGGGTTATGACGTGAGCGAGTTGCCGGCATACGGGGCCGTGCCCAGCATGCCGGGCGAGATGATTTTTGACGTGGGTGGCCTGGATTGCGCGGATTGCGCCCTGCACTTGGAGGAGGCCCTACGCCACACGCCAGGCATCGCCCAGGTCAGCGTCGACTTTTCGCTGGCTCGCATGCGGGTTGTACCGCAGGACGGCGCCGCGATTGAGACAGCCATCGACCGTGTCGCCAAAGAGATGGGCTATTCAGTCCGAAGCCCGGACCGGGAAGAGCCGCGCGAGGGTAGAGCAGGCTGGCAGCAATGGCTGCGGCGCCACCGGCGCGACGTCACCATGGCGGGGTCGGGATTGCTCATCGCCCTGGCGGTGCTGCTGCAGGTGCTTGGCGCGCCTGAGGTGGCTGTGGCAGCTGCTTTCGTGGGGGCCATCCTGGTGGGCGGCATCTACATCGCCCGGGCAGGCTGGGCCGCGCTGCGCACTGCCCACTCCCTAGATATGAACGCCCTAATGACCATTGCGGCGGTGGGTGCGATTTTTGTCGGCGAATGGGCTGAGGGCGCGGTGGCTATGTTCCTCTTTGCCCTGGGCAATACCCTCGAGGGCTATACCATGGATCGGGCGCGCAACGCCATCCGCAGTCTGATGGATCTATCCCCGCGACGGGCGGTCGTCTTGCACGGCGACCACGAAGAAGAGGTGCCGGTAGAAGCTCTAGGCATTGGGGACCGCCTCCTGGTCCGACCTGGGGAACGGATCCCCATGGACGGTGTGGTTGTGGCTGGCACATCGGCGGTCAATCAGGCGCCGATCACGGGTGAAAGCACGCCCACCGACAAGGCAGACGGGGACGAGGTCTATGCCGGCACGGTCAATGGCCAGGGTGCATTGACGGTGCGCGTCACCCGGCTGGCGGCGGACACCACGATCGCCCGGATCATCAAGATGGTCGAGGAGGCACAGGCGCAAAAGGCGCCGTCGCAGCGTTTTGTGGACCGCTTTGCCCGGGTCTATACGCCGGCGGTGATCGCTATCGCGGCGGCAGTTGCGCTCGTGCCACCACTGGTGGGCTGGCTGGCTGGATCGGGCACTTTTCAAGCCCTCTTGGGCACCTGGGTCTACCGCGCGCTGGTGTTGCTGGTCATTGCCTGCCCCTGTGCCCTGGTCATCTCCACCCCTGTCAGCATCGTCAGTGCCATCGCTAATGCTGCCCGCGCAGGCGTGCTGATCAAGGGCGGCGCCTACCTTGAGTCGTTGGGTTCGCTGAGGGTGATCGCCTTTGACAAAACGGGCACATTGACGATGGGTGAGCCGACGGTGGTAGAGGTCCGGTGTGTCGACCACCCCGATGGCCTGCCGTGGACCGAGTGTGCCGGCTGCCGAAATACCCTGGCCGTCGCGGCGGCTGTGGAGCGTCGTTCCGAGCACCCACTGGCGCTGGCCATTGTGCAGGCGGCTGAGGCCCATGGGCTGGCCCGAGCACGGCCTGCTGCGGAATCAGTGCAGGCCCTCACCGGCCGGGGGGTCCGTGGGCAGGTGAGCGGCCATGTCGTGACCGTCGGCACACACGGTTTTATCCACGAGAGCCATCCGGAGCTGGTGGAGGGCCCGCTGTGCCAGGCGGTGCATGATGCACAGGCCAAGGGCCAGACGGCCATGGTGGTGCGTGATGAGTGCTGTGGCGTGCTGGGATACATCGCGGTGGCTGACATCCTGCGTCCCTGTGTGCCTTCGGTGCTGCCGGCGCTCAAGCAAGCGGGCATTGAGCAGACCGTCATGCTCACCGGCGACAACGAGGCCACAGCTCGGGCGGTGGCGGAGGCCGCTGGCGTGGATAGCCTGCAGGCGGACCTTCTACCTGAGCAGAAGGTGGCAGCCATCGAAAGCCTGTTGGAACGGCACGGTGCCGTGGCCATGGTCGGTGACGGGGTCAACGATGCTCCGGCCCTCGCCCGGGCCACGGTGGGCATTGCCATGGGTGCGGCTGGCACCGATACGGCCCTGGAGACCGCCGATGTGGCCCTCATGGCGGATGAGCTGAGCAAGCTGCCGTTTGCCGTCCGGCTCAGCCGTCGGTCGCGAAGGATCATCCAGCAGAACGTCATGCTGTCGTTGGGCATCAAGGCTGTCTTCTTGGCACTGGCCTTGGCCGGGGTAGCCACCCTGTGGATGGCGGTCTTTGCCGACGTAGGTGCTTCCTTGATCGTCACCTTCAACGGCATGAGACTCCTACGCCAGCGCTAGCTCTTTAGGGAAGCTGGCAGCAAGCTCGGGTAGGCCAGATTCTGTTGTATCAAACGTCGCGGGATGTGGATGGGCGAGTTTGGGGGAAGGCTGGCCCCCCGGCAGCGCGGGGGGCACTGGCGTTCAGTTCTCGGGAACTTGCACCTGGATGGCTTGCGGCCCTTTGGGCGTGTCCATCACCTCAAACAGTACCTCCTGATTTTCCTCCAAGGGAGGAAGGTTGCCCTCATCGTTCAGGGGTACACCGCTGCGGTGGAAAAAGATCTCTTCGCCGGCATCGGGGGCGATGAAACCGTAGCCCTTCGTCAGGTCAAACCACTTGACGTGCCCGTGGAGCTTGCCGCCATACTGGATCCTCTGCCGGCACTCGGCGCACATCTCGGGGACGGTCACTTCACCCTGGGTATTGGCTTGCTTGCGCTGCTCTTCTACCGTAAAGATGAATTCCTTGCCACATTCCTGGCAAGTTACAAGCGTGTCTCGAAAGTTCATATCTTCTCTAACTCCTTTGGTGTCAAGACGGGTCAAGCCTTGTTCAATAACTATACGTCATTTTTGAGAGATTGTCAAACGTACACGAAGGGTCCCGGGTGATGGCTCGTGAGGAGCCCTTTTGACAAGCGACCTGTTCGGTGTTATGCTTTTTGTGTGCAAGAAGGGGAGTACGCGGGGTGCGGAGCCCGGCGGGAACGGCCGTCGATAGGTCGCAATACGACTGGAGATCTACCATGGAGCAATATGAATACCGGGTGTGCCAGGTCCAGCAGTCCAGGGTGACTTTTGTCAATGGCCAGTGGGCGGGGGAGGTTTCGCGCGACGATGCGGACGCTGCCCAGGCCCTAAGCTCCTGTCCCGAGGTGTGGGATTATCTGAACCAGGCTGGGAGCGAGGGCTGGGCCCTCGTGACAGCGACCACCCGCATCGAGACTGCGGAACAGGTCGTCGACGTTCTCTATCTGAGGAAAAGATGCTGAGAGCCTTGGTGCGCCCTCCGAACGATAGTTTTGCACGGGCCATCAGTGCCCAGGAACCCCGCCCAACCATTGACCCGACCAAGGCCAGAAAGCAACACGCCGCGTATTGTGCCGCCCTGCGGGAGGCAGGCGTAGAGGTATTCGAGTTGCCTGCCGACGAGCGCTATCCCGATGGCTGCTTTGTGCAGGATACGGCGGTGGTGTTCCAGGGATTGGCCATCGTGACTCGTTTCGGCGTCGAGAGCCGCCAGGGGGAGCAGGAGGCCGTGCGGCAGGTGCTGCAGGGACACAAACGAGTGGCTGAGGTCCGCCCGCCCGCCATTCTCGAGGGTGGAGATGTCCTCGCCATCGGCACCAAGCTATTTGTGGGCCTCTCGACCCGCACGGATCGGGGTGGTTTTGTCCAGCTTCGGGACTTTGTGGAACTGGAGGGTGGGTCCGTCGAAGCGGTGCGGGTACCCGAGGGCCTGCACCTGCTGAGCGGCTGCACCTATCTGGGACAGGGGGTTGTGCTGGCGACCGACCAGTACGCTGACCTGCCTGCCTTTGCCGGATTGGATGTCATTGGCGTACCGCTGGAAGAGAGCTATGCGGCCAATGCCTTGGGTCTGGGCGACCATGTACTCCTACCTGAGGGATATCCTCGAACCGCGGCCCGCATCCGAGAGCGTGGCTTTGAGATCCTCAGTGTGCCCCTCTCTGAATTCGCCAAGGCCGACGGCGGCGCGACGTGCCTGTCTCTCCTCTTCTGATGGGCGAACGCGTCGTCCTCGACACCAACGTCTTTGTGGCTGCGGGCTTTAATCCCCGGAGTAGCTCGGCGCCCGCTCCGTCCGACTCGCCTCTCTAACAAAACTCTAATACTCCTCACACGCTCGTCTAACAAGACTGTCCTATAATCACCCTGACCAAGAGTTAGTTTGGGAGTTGATTATATGGATTTGAATCGTTATACAGAGAAAGCACAGCAGGCCGTGGTCCAGGCGCAGAGCCTGGCCGGAGAGCTGAGTCATGGACAGATCGAGGGTGAGCACCTCCTGTTGGCGCTCTTGCGCCAGTCGGATGGTGTGGTGCCTCAGGTCATCCAAGCGTTGGGCCTGCAACCTGAGGTGCTGGCCCAACAGGTGCAGCATGACCTGGATCGAAGGTCGAAAGTCTATGGCGGGGCGACCCAGGTGGGGCTTTCACGGCAACTTTCGCAGACGCTGGACCGCGCCGAAAAGATCTCGGGTGAACTGCGGGATGACTATGTCTCGGCAGAGCACTTGCTGCTGGCCCTGAGCGAAGACCGAGCAGGCAGCGTGGCACACCTCCTTCAGAACAACGGGGTGACCAAGGATGCCATTCTGCGCGCCCTGGCCGGGATCCGCGGCAGCCAACGCGTGACCTCTCAGACCCCAGAGACGACGTACCAGGCTCTGGAGCGATACGGCCGCGACCTGACTGAACTGGCTCGTGATGGCAAGCTCGACCCGGTCATCGGCCGAGATCAGGAGATCCGCCGCGTCATCCAGGTGCTGAGCCGCCGGACAAAGAATAACCCAGTCCTCATTGGCGAGCCGGGCACAGGCAAGACGGCCATCGTCGAGGGCTTGGCCCAGCGCATTGTGCGCGGCGACGTGCCCGAAGGGCTGAAGGACAAGCGGTTGGTGCAGCTGGACTTGGGTGCCATGATCGCCGGTGCCAAGTTCAGGGGCGAGTTTGAGGAGCGCCTGAAGGCGGTCCTCAAAGAGATCACCGACGCCCAAGGGCAGATCGTCGTGTTTATCGACGAGCTGCACACGGTCGTCGGTGCGGGTGCGGCCCAGGGCGCGATGGATGCCAGCAATATGCTCAAACCGATGCTGGCCCGGGGCGAATTGCACATGGTGGGTGCCACCACCCTGGACGAGTATCGGGAGCACGTGGAGAAGGATGCTGCCCTCGAACGCCGGTTCCAGCCTGTGTTTGTGGACGAGCCCAGCGTGGAGGAAACGATCAGCATCCTGCGTGGGCTCAAGGAACGGTACGAGGTGCACCATGGTGTGCGCATCCAAGATTCGGCGGTCATTGCAGCGGCGGTCATGTCCGACCGCTACATCAGCGACCGGTTCTTGCCGGACAAGGCCATCGACCTGGTGGATGAGGCAGCCAGCCGCCTGCGCATGGAGATCACGTCCAAGCCTGAAGAGCTGGACCGTGTCGATCGCCAGATCATGCAGCTGGAGATCGAGCGGGAGGCGCTGCGCAAGGAGAAGGACAAGGCCAGCAAGGAGCGCTTGAAAAAGCTGGAGAAGGAGCTGGCCGATCTACAGGAGCAGAGCCGGGCCCTGACGGCCCGTTGGGAGCGGGAAAAGTCCGCCATCCAGGACATGCGCGAGACCAAAGAGAAAACTGAACAGGTCCGGCACCGGATCGAGGAAGCTCAGCGCAACTATGACTACCGGCGGGCTTCTGAATTGCAGTATGGTGAGTTGGCGCGCCTGGAAAAGCAGCTGTCCGAGCAGGAGCAGCAGCTCAAGGCCCTGCAGGAGGGCGGCCAGCAGCTGCTAAAAGAAGAGGTGGACAGTGAGGACGTCGCCGAGGTGGTCTCGTCCTGGACGGGCATTCCAGTGAGCAAGTTGCTGGAGGGCGAGGTCGAAAAGCTGCTCAAGATGGAGGATCGCTTGCACCGGCGCGTGGTTGGCCAGGATCGTGCGATCACCGTCGTATCCAACGCGGTGCGCCGCAGCCGGGCTGGTCTCCAAGATCCGAACCGGCCCATCGGCAGCTTCTTGTTCCTGGGCCCGACCGGTGTAGGCAAGACCGAGCTGGCACGTAGCCTGGCCGAATTCCTGTTCGACGATGAGGACGCCATGATCCGCATCGACATGAGCGAATACCAGGAGCGGCATACGGTCTCGCGTCTCATTGGCGCGCCACCGGGTTACGTAGGCTACGAAGAGGGAGGCCAGCTGACCGAAGCGGTGCGGCGACGGCCCTACAGCGTGGTGCTCTTTGACGAGGTCGAGAAGGCACATCCTGAGGTATTCAATGCCCTGCTGCAGTTGCTGGACGATGGGCGCCTGACTGATGGGCACGGACGGACCGTGGATTTCAAGAATACCGTCGTCATCATGACGTCCAACATCGGTACCGAGTATCTGGACGGACGTGAGTCCCAGACCGACGGACAGCGCCGCGAACAGGTCATGAGTGCCCTACGACAACACTTCCGGCCCGAGTTCCTAAACCGTATTGACGAGATCGTGATCTTTCACGGGCTGTCCAAGGAGCACTTAAAGAAGATCGTGGAGATTCAGGTAGATCGGTTGCGGGAGCTGCTCGCCAGCCGAGACTTGAAGATCGAGCTTAGCGATGCAGCAGAAGAGTACCTGGCCGAAGAGGGCTACGATCCGGCCTTTGGTGCCCGGCCCCTGAAGCGGGTCATCCAGCGCAAGGTCCAGGATCCGTTGGCCCTGAGGCTGCTCCAGGGCGATTTCGAGGAAGGTGACCGTGTCCGCGTGGATGTACAGGATGGACACTTGACGTTTGAGCGGCTGGCCGCGGTGGGCCAGGAGGCCTGAGGCAGTTGGATCACCGGCCGAGAGCGGCAGAACCCTGACAAGCCCTCGAGGACGAGGACCGGATACTTGTACGACTGAGGAGAGGGAGCCGGGGGATTTTCCTCCGGCTACTTGTCTATCGTGGCCACCCGACCGATCTTCAATCCGATGATTTTGCTAGAAAATGCAAATAATAGTATAATATCGGAAGGTATAAGTGTGGTGAAGATCATAGAAGGATCCTCGAAATCTGTGCTATAATGGAAGGGAACCAGATCGAGGGCTCCAGCGTATATAGGAATAGAAAACTACGTCCTCGAGAGGAAAGTGATGCAGGAAATACACGGAAGACAGGATTGAATGGGCATCCTGCAAGAGGTTAAGAACTATGATGAGATTTGACCGATTTACAGAACGCGCGCAGGACGCGGCAAGAGGGGCCTACGAGGTCTTGCAGCGCTATGAGCATACCCAGGTCGATACGGAGCACTTGTTGCTGGCCCTCATCGAGCAAAAGGATGGCGTGATTGCCGAGATCCTGGAGCAGATGGGTGTTGACCTGGAATTGATCCGCGATCGGCTTGATGAGGAGTTGAAGCGTACGCCGCAGACGCAGATCTATGGGCGGGGCGTGCGGGAGGTGTATATCACGCCTCGGCTGAAGCGGGTCATCGACCAATCGAAGGAAGAGGCATCGAAGCTGAAGGACGACTATATCTCTACAGAGCACCTCTTCCTGGCCATCGCTACCGATCGAAACACGCCTGCCGGCCGTATCTTGGCCGATGTGGGTGTCACTCGCCAGCGCGTCCTGGAGGCCATCGAACAGGTACGTGGTGGCCAAAAGGTGACGAGTCCCCAGGCGGAGAGCCACTACCGGACCCTGGAGAAGTACAGCCGCGATCTGACCCAGCTGGCCCGCGAGGGCAAACTGGATCCGGTCATCGGCCGTGGCGCCGAAATCTTGCGTGTCATCCAGGTGCTCAGCCGCCGCACCAAGAACAACCCGGTGCTTATCGGCGGGGCGGGTGTGGGCAAGACGGCCATCGCCGAAGGGCTGGCCCACCAGATCGCCGAGGATGATGTGCCCGAGATCCTAAGCGGCAAGCGGGTTATACAGCTTGACCTGGGGGCCATGATCGCCGGGACCCGCTTCCGCGGGGAGTTTGAGGAGCGGCTGAAGGGTGCTATGGAGGAGGTCGAGCGCGCCGAGGGCGAGATCATTCTCTTCATCGACGAGATCCACAGTGTCGTCGGTGCCGGCGGGGCGATGGGCGCCATGGATGCATCGAGTATGATGAAGCCCGCTCTGGCCCGTGGCGAGTTGCGCTGCATTGGCGCGACGACACCCGATGAGTACCGGCGCTACATCGAGAAGGACAGCGCCCTCGAACGCCGCTTCGCCCCTATCTGGGTTGAGGAGCCGTCGGTGGAGGAGACCATCGAGATGCTGCACGGGTTGCGGGATCGCTACGAGGCGCATCACAACATCACCTTTACGGACGAAGCCCTGGCGGCGGCTGCGCATCTTTCACAGCGGTATGTCACTGAGCGCCATCTGCCTGACAAGGCGGTGGACCTCATCGACGAGGCGGCCAGCAAGCTGCGCGTAGCGATCTACTCTATGCCGCCCGATCTGAAGGCGTTGAAATCGGCTTTGCAGAAGTTGAGCACGGAAGAAGAGGCTGCCTGGCAGAATCGCGACTATGAACGCGCTGCCCAGTACAAGTCAGAGCGCATCATGCTCGAAGCCGAATACAAGGATAAGCGCGATGCCTGGCGCCAGGAAGCCGGTCTCGACGAGATCGTCGAGACGACGGATATCGCCGAGGTGGTTGCCAGCTGGACCGGCATCCCGGTCTATAGCTTGCTTCAAACCGAGGCAGAGAAGCTGCTGAACATGGAGGAGCACCTCCATGAGCGGATCGTGGGCCAGGACGAGGCCATCAACGCCATCGCGGATGCGATCCGCCGGGCCCGGAGCGGTCTGAAGGACCCCCGCCGGCCCATCGGGAGCTTTATCTTCCTGGGCAGCTCTGGCGTGGGCAAGACTGAGCTTGCCAAGGCGCTGGCCGAGTTCATGTTCGACGATCAGGACGCCATGGTCCGCATCGATATGAGCGAGTACCGCGAGCAGCATACAGTCAGCCGGCTCTTTGGGGCGCCGCCCGGTTACGTCGGCTACGAGGAGGGTGGCCAGCTCACCGAGGCGGTCCGGCGCCGGCCGTACCAGATCGTGCTCTTTGACGAGATCGAGAAGGCACATCCCGATGTGTGGAATGCCCTGTTGCAGATCCTGGAGGACGGCCGCTTAACCGATGGCCAGGGCCGCATCGTGGATTTCCGCAACACGGTCATTATCATGACCTCCAACATCGGCACCGAGTATGCAAAACAGGGTGCCACTTTGGGCTTCTTGCGGGCGTCTGACGCAGATGACGAGGCGCGCGAGAGCAAGAAGAAGGTCGAGGATGGGCTCAGGCGGACATTCCGCCCCGAGTTTCTGAACCGCGTCGACGAGATCATCATCTTCCACACCCTGACCATCGAGCATGTCAAGCAGATAGTCGACCTACAGATGCTCGAGATCCGGGAGAGACTGGGGGAACGGGGCATCTCGGTCGAGCTGAGCGATGAGGCCCGCACATGGCTGGCGGAGCAGGGCTACGACCCAGCCTTTGGCGCGCGCCCGCTGCGGCGTACGCTACAGCGCTTTGTGGAGAGCCCGCTGTCGAAGCGGATCCTGCGCGGTGACCTTGAAGCCGGCGATCACGTGCTGGCAGATGTCGCAGAAGATGAGGGCTTGGTGTTCCGTAAACAAGAACCCATCCCCGTGGAGCTTCCACAGGCGGCGGAGAAAGCCGAGAGCTAATGCCGCTCGCAAGACAGAGCAGAACCCCGGTTTCTCAAAGAGACCGGGGTTCTTTTTGGATCCTGGCAGCTAGTCATGCTATAATCCAGGCTGTGGGTGAGCTACGGAATTGGATCGTTATCCACAAGAAGGGGTGCATAGGGAGTAACCATGAGTCTGGAAATCGCCGACGAGCGCCTGGCCCAACAGATCCGTTTCCTGGTGGAGATGGACAAACTCAAGACGGTGCTGCGCCGGACCTTTGTCATCGGCACGGACCGCTACGAGAACTCGGCCGAGCATAGCTGGCAGCTGCCGCTGGCGGCCATGATTCTGTCCGAGTACGCCGACGTGCCCTTCGACCTCTGCCGCGTGCTCAAGATGCTGCTGGTGCATGACATCATCGAGATCGATGCTGGCGATACCTATTGCTACGACGAACAGGGCGCCCTCGACAAGCAGGAGCGGGAGGGCCGGGCCGCTGAGCGCATCTTTGGCCTGCTGCCCGCCGATCAAGCCGTCGAGATCAAGGGCCTGTGGGCCGAGTTCGAGGCCGGGGCAACGCCGGAGGCGGGCATGGCCAATGCGGTCGACCGGCTCATGCCGCTGCTGCACAACTACTATACCCAGGGTCGGTCGTGGCAGGACCATGGCATACATAGCGACCAGGTCTTCGAGCGTAACTCCCGCGTCGGGGAAGCATCGGAGACACTGGGAGCGCTCGTGCAGGCCATCGTCGAGGACGCTGTGGCGCGGGGCTATTTGGCACCGAGCCGCAGACCGAGCCAGGTAGCAAAAGAGAAAGGCCTACCTTTCGGGTCAGAGAAACCCTGACAAAGGAGCGAGACTCGATGACCGCCAGAGCCCGCGTGGCCATCCTGTACACCCAACCCGAGACCGTGCTTGACGACTACCGGCGGCTCTTCGGCCTGGCTGGCGGGGCCGACGCCTTGCAGCCGGGTACGACGACCATCCTCAAGGACAACATCTCCTGGCATTTTCCCATGCCCGGTGCCAATACGACGCCGTGGCAGCTCGAGGGCACGATCTTGGCCCTGCGCCAGGCGGGGTTCAGCGATCTGGTCTGCGTGCAGAACCAGACCGTGGTCACCGACGCCTTCAAGGGCGAGGATCTGAACGGCTACGTGCCGATCTTTGAGGGACACGGTATCCCTGTACGCTACAACTTTCGTGCGGAGGACATGGCCTGGGTGCCCTACCAGCCCGAGGCCCAGATGCTGGCCCTGGACCACATCTACCCCAAGGGCATCTACCTGCCCGACTATTTCTTTGGCAAGAACATCGTCCACCTGCCCACAGTCAAGACCCACATGTACACCACGACGACCGGGGCGATGAAGAATGCCTTCGGCGGGCTGCTGACCAAGTACCGGCACTACACCCATTCGTGGATCCACGAGACTTTGGTTGACCTGCTGGCCATTCAGAAGGAGATCCATCCCGGGATTTTGGCCATCATGGACGGCACGACGGCGGGCAATGGGCCAGGGCCGCGTCTCATGGAGCCGGTGGTGAAGAATGTGATCCTGGCTGCAGCGGATCAGGTCGCTATTGATGCCGTGGCGGCCTGGCTGATGGGCTTTGAGCCACTCGAGATCGACTACGTCCGGCTGGCGCACGAGCGGGGACTGGGTGTGGGCGACGTGCGCGAGATCGAGTTGCTGGGCGATGATGTCGAGGCCGGTTGGGGGTTCAAGGTTGGCTACAGCACGCATACTTTCCTGGCCTGGCTGGCCTGGTACGGGCCGACGAAGGTCCTGCAGAAGCTTGTCCTACGCACGCCCCTCGTCGCCATCCCGACGCTGATCGGCGAGGTCGAGCAGGATTATCTCTACTGGCCGCTCAAGTACCGGCACGTGGCGGCCAGGTGGCGGGAGAGCACGGCCTGGGGGCAGTTGTTTGAGGAGTATCAGAGACGGGGTGTGCTGGCGCCTGGTACCCGGTTGCCTGACGCTGCTCCAAGGGGCTGATAAGCTAGCGCTGAGGGGCTGGATTCCACACCCAGCCCCTCTGCCGGCCTGTTAGCCTTCGCCTATCTCCAGGATCGTCTTTCCTCGCTGTTCCTCGTTGCACAGCCTGCAGCCGACGTGCGGATCTTTGATCTCAATCAGGTGCTTGGAGCAGACGGCGTCGACCACGACACGCCGGCGCAACCCCAGGAAGCCTTTCTCAACGCGCGCCTCAAGCACCAGGTTGGGTGAGGCGTTAGCCCTCAGGATGCCGGGCACGGGGCACGCCTTGCACAGCTCGGGCCGCCAGGGCTCTGATCGGGGATTGCGGGCGATGAGCCGGCATTCCTGCTTCTCGCGACCGCGGTAATAGTCCTCGTAGTAATACCTGCATTCCGTTCCTGCGGGTGTAATCATCTTCTGTCCGGTTCTCCGTATCGATATCATATCAAGAAAAAGGACGGGGCGACGGAGCTATCCGGCAGGCCGTCCTTTCTCCTTTTTTCGTCGTCTAAAGTTATGGACTCGCTTCTTGCAGACGCTCCAGGGCAGCCAAAGGTTCCATCGCGGCGTGGTGCAGCTTCTAGCGGTGAATGACCACCAATGTCCCCTTGGGCGCCCATTTGAAGAGCCACTTGGCCTCGACGGTCTTCATATTGATGCAGCCGTGGCTCATCGGGTGGCCAAAGTTGTTGTGCCAATAGGTACCGTGGATACCATAGTTGCCTGAGTAGAACATGGTCCAGGGCACGTTGGGCAGGTCATAGCCCGGGCCGGTCATGCGCGTAGCGCGGTACTTGGCATAGATCTTGAAGCGGCCCGGCAGCGTGGGGTAACGGGCGATGCCTGTCGAGACCACTGCCTTGAGCACCGTCTTCTGTCCCTCATGGGCATAGAGGCGCTGTTGTGACAGATCGACCTCGATCCATTTGTCGGACTCGCTCTTGTCCGCTGGCACGCGAGTCGGCACCGGTGTGGGCGTAGGGGTCGGAGTGGGCGTCGACGTCGGCGTGGCCGTCGCAGTAGGTGTCGATGTTGGCGTCGCCGAGGGAGTCGGGGTGAAGGTGGGACGCGGCGTGTAGGTTGGCGTGGGGGTCGGCGTAGAGGTTGCAGTAGGGCTGGGGATGAGGGCTGCGACTACCGCCCGCGGCGTGTCGGTCCACAAGACAAGGGCGACCAACAAGGCAACAGCCAGCAGAGCCACAAGCAACCACAGCCTGCGCAGCGCTTGCCTGCGCCTGGACTTTGGGGCAGCGACCAAGGGCCCAGGTACTGGCGCTGGCCGGCCGGCCGTGGAAGGCAACGCCAGTTCTTGTAGGGGCGGCAGGTTGCCAGCCCGGCGCCGGGCTTGTCTCAACATCTGCCGGGCGCGCTTGTCGTTTGGATCCAGGGTGAGTGCTTGGGCCAGATGGGCCATCACTTCCCGTGGATCCTCGACTACGGCCGCGCGCTCCAGCCAGGCTTGTTTGTGCGTTGGATCCAGCTCCAGCACCGCAGCAAAGTAACGCCGGGCACCCAGACGGTTTCCGGATTGGGCGGCCTCCAGGCCCCGTTGCATCAGGACCGCGATTTGTTCGTTGATGTGTACTGGCTCGACGCGATCGCGCATTGCAGGCTCTCCGACCAGCCTAGAGGCCGGTGCGTTTAACTTGTATCTTGTCGTTTTTATTATAGCTCAAAATCTTTTCTCAGGCAAACGCCGGGTTCACAACTTCATGCCAGTCGCCCACTTCTTGCCTCAGGCACTGCTTGCTCAGCCCGGCCCCCAGACCTGCAGGCCAGAGGCCGGTGACACCACGCTGATTGGCCGCTTCGCTCTGTGTCCCCGGCTTTGGTCCTTGCCCGGCTACGATTTGACACGGGCCACGGACTCTGTTATATTTGCGCCTCGTCTTGTGGCACCTTACAGATCGAATAGCTGGTTCGCATCCCAGAGGGGTGGTTCCGGGGTCCAGCGGAGCGGTGGTGGTTTGGGCCGCTCCTGCGTAGGAAAGGGCCAGGTTTTCGTACGCTAGGGATTTGACAAGGGCTCTGTCCTTTGTTATAGTGGTGCCGCAATCGTGGAACTTTAAGACCCCATCTCGGGCCTGCAGTGGTCGAAACAGATACGTTTTCCTGATAGAGGGACTTGACAAAGGATCGCTCTTTTGTTATAATAGGGCCGACATCAGGAACCTTAATCTAGACACAACCAACGCAGCAGTCTGATGACCAGCAGATTGATGTAAGGATCTGCTGGTCGCTTTGTCCCTCTGTCACAGGCAGGATCGGATTTGACAGGGGTCGCGGGATGTGCTAGAATCGTCCCTTGTGTCGCCCGATGAGGGGGAGCTTTAACAAGGCAACAGGCGGATTGGCCAGCAGTGCTGGTCACAGGGGTAGACGGGCTTGACAAGGGTCCGAGGATGTGATATACTCCGCCGCCGTTGTGGGAGGACTTTAACAACTGAAGAGTGATAGGAAGGTTCGCAAGTGCTTTGGGTCCCAAGCCTTGCTTGGGTTTCAAACTCGTAAGTAAATTTACGGAGAGTTTGATCCTGGCTCAGGATGAACGCTGGCGGCGTGCCTAACACATGCAAGTCGAACGGGAACCCTTGGATTCGTCTGAGGGGGAGAGTGGCGAACGGGTGAGTAACACGTAGGTGACCTGCCCCAGAGAGGGGGATAACCACTGGAAACGGTGGCTAATACCCCATATGCTCGGTAGTTCGGTCTATCGAGTAAAGCTCCGACGCTCTGGGAGGGGCCTGCGGCCCATCAGGTAGTTGGTAGGGTAATGGCCTACCAAGCCAATGACGGGTAGGGGGCGTGAGAGCGTGACCCCCCACACTGGCACTGAGACACGGGCCAGACTCCTACGGGAGGCAGCAGTGAGGAATATTGCCCAATGGACGCAAGTCTGAGGCAGCAACGCCGCGTGGGCGATGAAGGCCTTCGGGTTGTAAAGCCCTTTTCTGGGGGAAGAGGAAGGACGGTACCTCAGGAATAAGTCACGGCTAACTACGTGCCAGCAGCCGCGGTAATACGTAGGTGGCTAGCGTTATCCGGATTTACTGGGCGTAAAGCGCGTGCAGGCG
>Ga0316577_10000127_pt1 | contig 22281 bp, 16 predicted proteins | sample S5NA_FD_203073 | JGI IMG/M metagenome (GOLD analysis project Ga0316577, IMG submission 203073) | Rhizosphere microbial communities from salt marsh grasses in Alabama, United States - S5-7_050615r2r1 | ecosystem: Host-associated > Plants > Roots > Rhizosphere | place: USA: Alabama | collected... | reverse complement strand
ACAGTTGACGGGGATGAAAGGACCCTCCCGCCGGGGCGAGCCCAGGTGGATGGCGTTGGCGATGACGTCCTTGCCGACCCCGGTCTCTCCCGTCAGCAGGACCGGGCTCTCGGTAGGCGCCACCTGCCTGACCTGGAGCATCACGTCCCGAAGACCGAAGTCTGCCCCGACGATCTCGTCTCCCGAGATCCGCAGGAGCTCCCTGTGGAGGTCCCGATTGTCCTCGGCCAGGCGGTTCTTGAGCTTGACTACCTCCTCATGCTTGAAGGTGTTGGAAAGGGCCACGAAGAAGGGCTCTTTCAGGGTCGTATAGAGGCGGGCGTGGTCCTCGTTGAAGCGGTCGTCTCCCCTGGCGATGAGGGCCAGTGCCCCCACGATGAGATCCTCCACCACCAGGGGCAGGCTCATGGCCGAAGAGGGAGGCTCATCCAGGGCCTTCAGGATCCCCCGGGTCACGGGCTCCTCCTGGGACCGGTTGATGACCAGCACGGGCGGGTGTTCCCCTCTGCTCCAAGCCTCCGCCAGGTCGGCCATGGCTGCTCGAGCTTCCTCACCGTAGGGGATCAGTCGGTCCACCCTCCCACAACCGTCCGAATCCGCCCACGCCACGATCCGCATGGCTCCCAGCCCGTGCTCGTGCTTTTCCAGGTAGATGCGGTCGGCGGGGAGGTGCTCGGAGATGTATCGGAAACAGGCCTGGAGGCCCCTTTCGATCTCCAGGTGGCCGCAGATCCGCAAGGTGACGTTCCTGAAGAACTCGTCTTCACTGACCATCTACCACTCCGGGGCCCGACAAAGAGGGTGTCGTGAGGATCCACAACGTCGCTTCAATTGTGGGATACCGCAACGCGCGCCACGAATGGCCTGGACCCCACCGGGAGCCACCGGACCGACGTTCATTACCACCTCACCCCGAGGCCCCGCGTCGGGGTGCCCGGCGTCGCACCCGGACCACACGCGAGCGACGAGAAATGGGCGGACGGAGTCCGGCGCTACATCGCCAGGCGGCTCTAGAGATTGTGTTTGACGCGGGGGGATTGGCAGCGTAGGGTTCTTATGCGCCCATCGTGGCGCGCCTGGGAGTCTGTGATGAGCGAAAACGAGGCTATCGTTCGCCCCCCTCCGGCGCCTTTCCCCGACCGGGGCGTCGTCTACCATGCGGCTGGGAACCTGAAGGAGCGCGTCAAACGGACACGCTCCCGAAGGCCGTGTAGTTACGTCATGAACACGGGAGAACTCTGATGGACACGATTCTGCGAATCGACGTGGGTGCCGAAGGCGGACCGAAGGCCGTACCTACTCCCGTAGGTGACTACGCAGGTATGGGGGGGCGGGGCCTGACTTCGGCGATCATCGCCACAGAGGTTCCGGCCGACGCCCATCCCCTGGGACCGGAGAACAAGCTGGTGATCGCACCGGGTCTCTTGTCGGGCACCGCGGCATCCATGAGTGGCCGACTCTCGGTGGGCTGCAAGAGCCCCCTGACCGGTGGCATCAAGGAAGCCAACTCCGGCGGCCAGGCAGCGCAGCTGCTGGCCCGCCTTGGCTACGCCGCCATCGTCCTGGAGGGCGGGCGAAAGGACGACGACCTCTACGTGGTTCGCATCAGCAAGAACGGCGTCACCATCACGGCCGACGAGTCCTTGCGTCGGGCTACCAACTATCAGCTGATGGACAGGTTCCTGGGGGAGTACGAAAAGAAGGGTGCGATGATTTCCATCGGCCCGGCCGGCGAAATGGGTTACGCCAACTCCACGGTCAGTATCACCGACGTCGAAGGACGTCCCACCCGCCACGCCGGGCGGGGCGGGGTCGGCGCCGTGATGGGATCGAAGGGAATCAAGGCCATCATTGTCGATGCCGAAGGCGCCAAAGTGCGAGCTCCCGCCAACCCCGAGGCTTTCAAGGCAGCGAGCAAAGCGTGGGTCGACGGCCTGTCGAAACATCCGGTGACGGGGGAGGGCCTGCCGGCATATGGCACGAACGTGCTGACCAACGTCATCAACGAGGCCGGTGCGCTGCCTACCCGCAACTTCGCTACCGGCCAGTTCGAAGGCGCCTCGAAGATCAGCGGCGAGACTCAGGCCGAGTTGGAGGTTTCCCGCGGCGGTAGCGCCACCCATGGCTGCCACCGCGGCTGCACCATCAAGTGCTCCGGTACGTTCGTCGACAAGGACGGCAAGTTTGTCACCAAGCAGCCCGAGTACGAGACCGTCTGGGCGCACGGAGCCAACTGCGGTATCGACGACCTCGACGTCATCGCCGAGCTGGACCGCCTCGACGACGACTACGGCCTCGACACCATCGAGATGGGCGCCACCATCGCCGTCGCCATGGAAGCGGGGGTGGCGAAGTTCGGCGACGGGAAGGCCGCCATCGAGCTGCTGCACGAGGTGGGCGAGGGTACACCCTTGGGACGCATTCTCGGTTCCGGCGCAGCCACGACGGCCCGGGTATTCGGCCTCGAGCACGCACCGTGTGTGAAGGGTCAGGCGATGCCGGCGTACGATCCAAGGGCCGTCAAGGGCATCGGCGTCACCTACGCGACGTCGCCCATGGGGGCCGATCACACCGCCGGATACGCGGTGGCGACCAACATCCTCAAGGTCGGCGGCGATGTCGATCCGCTGAAGGCAGAGGGACAGGCCGCGCTGTCCAAGAACCTGCAGATCGCCACGGCCGCGGTCGACGCCACGGGGATGTGCCTGTTCGTGGCCTTCGCGGTCCTGGATCAGCCGGAGACCTTCCAAGCCCTCGTGGACCTGCTGAACGCCTACTACGGCTGGGACCTCGATGCCGACGGCGTGGCTGCATACGGCAGCAAGATCCTGGCCTTCGAGCGCGATTTCAACGCGCGGGCCGGCTTCACGAAGGCGGACGACCGACTGCCACGCTACTTCAAGCGAGAACCGCTGGCGCCCCACAACGTGACCTTCGACGTCTCGGACGCCGAGTTGGACTCGGTGTTCGATTGAGGGTGGCGGATTCGGCCCGGCTGGGGTCGGACCCGGCGGTCTCCAGGAGCGGGACGGAGCGATGCCCGAGGCGCCGGCCATACGCTTGACCCTGCCGCAGCATGCTTTCAAGGCGTTGCTGCAGCGAGGCGTCGGCATCGCCGGTGGCGCTGGCGCGACCGTGCGGAAGTTCCTGGAGGACGTCCTCGGCATCGACGCCACTTACGTCGAGGAAAGGCTGCAGACCGTCTTCCTCGATGGGCAGCCGGTGGACGATCTTGACCGCGCCGTCGTGAAACCCGGCGCGGTCCTGGCCCTCTCCGGCGCCATGCCGGGGCTCGCCGGTGCCACCATGCGGAGGGGCGGCTACTATGCCCGCATGCGGGAGGGCATCACCCACGAAGAGCACGACCCGGCGGTGGGGGTCCACGACGACGGCATCGTCGTCGTCAAGCTGTTCAACCGTCCCCTGGCGGACCTCGCCGAATCGCTGGCGCAACGCCCGCTGCTGGCGCGCCAGGGCACCGTCGAAGGGCTGGAATCGGGAGCGGGCGAGGGTGGATGGGTTCGGCTGGCCGTGACGCTCGCCTGACGGAGGTTGAGGTGACCATCGTCGTCAAATGCTTCGCGTCGCTGGCTGGATCTCAGCCCCTGGACGCCGAAAGCTTCCCCATCGTCCCCGGGGAGACCGTGGCCCAGGTCATGGCCCGACTCGGCATCCCCAAGGAAGGCGTGGCACTGATCTTCGTCAACAACGTCCATCGGGAGCCGGATACGGTCCTGAACGACGGCGATACCGTGGGGTTCTTCCCGCCCATCGGGGGCGGGTGACCATCGGCGGGGCCCCGTCGGGCTCGGCATCGTCCGGCGGAGCACCGTCTCCAACGTCCTTCGGGTGGGGGTCTTTCCTCCGGGGCACACAATCACCCCGGCCCCGAGTCTCCCGGATCCTGCGACTTTCGGTCCCGGGCGCCGGATTGGTATGTTCCCTTCGCTCATGCCGACCACGCGTCGACGGCCTCACACTCCTCTTGCGGGCAGCTCACCATGCGTCAACCTCCCCGGACTCTCCTCGGCATCCCGGCCCCATGGTTTCTCGTCGTCTCCATGGCTGCGGTCGCTCCCGCCTGCCTCGGTGCCCAGAACGTGCCGACCCAGCGTCTCCCGGACCTGACCCGTGAACCGACGCTCTTCGTGGTCGGGTATGCCCACCTGGACACCGAGTGGCGATGGGACTTCGAGACCACCATCCGGGAGTACCTCCCCAAGACGATTCGGGAGAACTTCGCCCTCTTCGAGAAATACCCGAACTACACCTTCAATTTCAGCGGCGCAAATCGATACCGGATGATCAAGGAATACTATCCGAACGCATACGAGAAGCTGAAGGACTACGTGGCTGCTGGGCGTTGGTTCCCCTCGGGCTCCTCCATGGAGGAGAACGACGTCAACTCCCCGTCCGCCGAATCGGTGTTCCGCCAGATCCTCTACGGCACCCAGTTCTTCCGCAGAGAATTCGGCAGGACCAGCCAGGAGTACATGCTGCCGGACTGTTTCGGTTTCCCGGCATCTCTTCCGAGCATTCTCGCCCACGCCGGGATCAAGGGGTTCTCCACGCAGAAGCTCTCCTCGAGCTGGCAACCGGCTGCCCGGGTGGGCGGTCCCGATTCACCCCAAAGGACCCCCGACGGGATCCCCTTCAACATCGGTATCTGGGAAGGCACCGACGGTGCCACGATCCTGGCCGCCCTGAACCCTGGCAGCTACTCCGGCTCCGTCACCTACGACCTGAGCAAGACGCCGCCTTCCCTTCCCGACGACTCCACGCAGGCCCGGCGCCGCCCCCTGGTGGACTGGCCTGCCCGAGTGCAGTGGAACGGCGAGTCCAGCGGTCTCTTCACCGACTACATGTATTACGGCACCGGCGACACCGGGGGCTCCCCCACGGAAGGGTCCGTGCGCTTGATGGAAGCCATGGTCACGGGCAGCCCCACCGTGCTCCCGAACCCATGGGACCGGCGGGGCACCGCCCCGCCTTCCGATCCGGACCAGGAGGTGCGGGTGGGGGACGGGCCCCTGAAGATCGTCTCCGCCACCGCCGAGGAGATGTTCAAGGCCATCAGCCCGGAGGAGACCTCCCGGCTCCCGCGGTACAAGGGCGAGTTGGAGCTCATCAACCACTCCGCTGGTTCCATCACGTCGCAGGCCTACGTGAAGCGATGGAACCGACAGAACGAGGTGTTGGCCGACGACGCCGAGCGTGCATCCGTCATAGCGGAATGGCTGGGCGGCCCGCGCTACCCTCTCCAGCGTCTGAACGACGCCTGGACCCTGGTCATGACCGGCCAGTTCCACGACATCATTCCCGGGACCAGCATTCCGAAGGCCTACGAGTATGCGTGGAACGACGAGGTCCTGGCCCTCAATCAGTTCGCTGGGGTCCTGACCCACGCCACGAGTACGGTGGCATCAGCGCTGGACACCGACGTTGGTGGCAGCGCTGTGGTGGTATACAACCCGCTCAACATCCCCCGGGAGGACGTGGTGGAGGCGAAGGTGTCCTTTCCGGGCGGCAAACCGGCGGGAGTCGAGGTGATAGGACCGGAGGGTGGTTCGGTGCCTGCCCAGCTTGCCGAGGATGGCACGGTGTTGTTCCTGGCCGCGGTCCCGTCAGTGGGTTTCGCGGTATACGACGTCCGACCCGCCGCGGCGCCGGCCACCGGCGGCACCTCGCTCTCCGTTACCGAGTCCGCCCTGGAGAACGCCCGCTACCGGGTGGAGGTGGATGGGAACGGTGACATCGCCAGCATCTTCGACAAGCGCCTGGGACGCGAGCTTCTCTCGGGCCCATCACGCCTCGAGATCAAGACCGACAACCCCCGGAACTGGCCGGCCTGGAACATGGATTGGGAGGACCAGGTGCGGGCTCCCCGGGCATTCGTTGCAGGACCGGTCCGGGCACGGATCGTGGAACGGGGCCCCGTGCGGGTGGCGCTGGAGGTGGCCCGGGAGACGGAGGGCTCGAGCTTCGTGCAGACCATTCGGCTGGCCGCTGGGGATGCCGGGAACCGAATCGAGATCGGGAACGTGGTGGACTGGAATACCCGGGAGGCGCACCTGAAGGCCGTGTTCCCCCTGACGGCGGAGAACCGCGCCGCCACCTACAACCTGGACGTCGGCACCATCGAGAGGGGGAACAACGACGAGCGTCAATTCGAAGTGGCATCCCACCAGTGGTTCGACCTCACCGACCGGAGCGGAGGCTTCGGCGTGACGGTCCTCTCGGATTCCAAGTTCGGGTCGGACAAGCCCGACGAGAGCACGCTCCGGCTCACGCTGATGCGGACCCCCGGCACCCAGGGCGGATACGAGGATCAGGGTACTCAGGACATCGGCCGCCACGAGTTCGTCTACGGTCTCGCGGGCCACGCCTCGGACTGGCATGAGGCGAAGACCGACTGGCAGGCGCAGCGATTGAACCAGCCCATGGTCGCCTTCGAGAGCTCCAGGCACCAAGGGCCCCTCGGCGGAGCCTTCTCCCTCCTGCGGCTGAACACGGACCGCGTCAGGGTCCTGGCCCTGAAGAAGGCGGAGGAGACTGACGAGTATGTGGTCCGGATCGTGGAGCTGGACGGCCGGCCAGCCCCTGACGTCCGCCTTTCCTTCGCCGAACCGGTCACCGCCGCCCGGGAAATCAACGCGGCGGAGATGCCCGTGGGAGGGGCCGAGATCCGCGACGGTGAGCTGGTGACGGATCTGGGCCCCTTCCAGCCCCGGAGCTTTGCGGTGCGTCTTGGCAGTCCGTCCTTCCGGTCCTCCACACCCAGGACGCAGGTGGTTCCTCTGCCGTACGACCAGGCCGTGGCCAGCCCCGACGGAAGCGTGGCCGCAGGGCGCTTCGACAGGTCTGGCCGTAGCCTGCCTGCCGAGATGGTTCCGGAGGAGATCGAATTCGGCCCCATCACCTTCAGACTGGCACCGCCGACGCGGATGAACGCGGTCACCCCCAGGGGCCAGACCCTGGATCTCCCGACGGGCGAGTGGAACCGCCTCTATCTCCTGGCCGCAGCCGAGGGTGACCAGACAGAGACCTTCGAGGTCGATGGCTCCTCCGTGGAGCTCACTATCCAGGATTGGACCGGTTACATCGGGCAGTGGGACAACCGGATCTGGACGTCCAGGGAGGAGCCGGCCCCCCGGCGGCCCGGTGAGCCGGCGAACGCCCCTCCCCGCATGCGCACAGTGAGCGAGGTCTCCGGACTGACCCCCGGCTTCATCAAGCGCACGCCGGTGGCCTGGTTCGCTTCCCACCGCCACGACACGGACGGCAGCAACCAACCCTACCAGTACTCGTACCTCTTCGCCCACGCAATCGACCTGCCGCCGGGCGCCCGGGCACTGACTCTACCCGTCAACGAGCGGATCCGGATCCTCGCGGTCACGGTGGCCCTGGAAGAGGATCGAGTCTGGCCGGCCCACCCCCTCTACGACACGATGGACCGTGAGGGATACACCCCGCCGGCCTTTGCAGGAGGAGGGTGAGGAGATCCCATGGGAGCCAGAGATCCCCGGGTGGACGCCTATGTGGAGAAATCCGCCGAGTTCGCCAGACCCATCCTTACCCGCATCCGGGAGACCGTGCACGAAGCCTGTCCGGAGGCCGAGGAGACCCTCAAGTGGGGATTTCCCCACTTCACGCACAAGGGGATTCTCTGCAGTATGGCCGCCTTCAAACAACACTGCACTCTAAACTTCTGGAAGGGCGACCAGGTCCTGGAGTCGGGTATCGTCTCCCGGGAGGCCATGGGCCAGTTCGGGCGCCTCACTTCGGTGGAGGATCTGCCCGCGGCGAAGGTTCTGCGAGGGTACGTGAAGAAGGCCGCGGCGCTGAACGACGCAGGGACCCCGGGGCCCATCAGCCGGCGAACCAGGTCCAAAGGGGAACCCAAGGTGCCGGAGGACCTTCGGGCAGCTTTGAAGAGAGACAAGGAGGCCAGGGCCACCTTCGAAGGGTTTCCGCCGGGGCAGCGGCGGGAGTATGTGGAATGGATCACCGAAGCCAAGCGCCCGGAGACCCGCGCCAAACGACTCGCCACAGCCGTGGAATGGCTGGCGGAAGGCAAGAGGCGGAATTGGAAGTACGAGAAGTCCTAGATATTGCCACGCCCGGAGACCAGCGAAAAGGGACCCTTAGACTGTCTTTGGGGGTAGGATCCCCGAGCCGAGGAGGATCAGACTCGAAGCGGAGGGGGAAATGAAGCGTATCCTGCTACCCCTGCTTGTCCTCTGGGCCAGCGGTTGCGTCGGGTTGGACGTGCACCGTCTGGACAGTCAACCCCGGCCCCAGCGTCACCCCGACGCAGTGCGGGTCCTGACAGAGGCTCCCGAAGGACCGTACACCACCATCGCCCTGGTAGAGGCAAGCACCGGAACCGTGTTCAAAGGCTTCGAAGATCTCCGAAGGAAGCTCGTCGCGGAAGCGGCCAGGCTCGGGGGAGACGCTGTCATCATTGGTGAGGAAGGCAAGGAGTCAGGGGTCCTGTTCACGGGGACCGCCCAGATCAACACCGAGGAGAAGAAGCTCAGCGGACGGGTGATCGTGTTCCCGGGCGGTTGAGCTGACCCGGAACCTGACCCGCTCCTGAGGTCCCCCCGCTCCGGACGGCCGACCCCCCATCCTGAGGTGGCGCAGATGTCGCCTTCGTGTGTCGAGGGCGTACCTTGTCGTGCGGCATTATCCCGACTCCCAATCCTGGAGGCATGGCATGATCACGAGCCGTCGGTGCGCTCATCTTCCTCTCGTGGTTCTGGCGGCCGTCGCCATCCTCCTCGTGGCTCGGCCCCCGTGGGCCAGCGCTCAGGAGACGGCCTCGTCCTGCCAGGACGGCATGGTCCCCGTTGTCCCCCTGGAGGGGACCCTGGAACGCGTCCAGGTCCACGGGAAGGCGCTGGAGGGGAACCTGGAGGGGGATTCCCCCGACCGATGTGTCTCGGTCTACCTCCCACCGGGCTACCGCTCGAGCCCGGACCGCCGCTATCCGGTGGTCTACGTTCTCCACGGCTACACGGACGACGACCAGCACTGGTTCGGGTGGACGGAGCACTTCGTGAACGTGCCCGCCGCAATGGAGAAGGCCCTGGCGGCGGGAACGGCCCGAGAGATGATCCTGGTGATGCCGAACGCGTATACCCTCTACCAGGGGAGCATGTACTCGAGCTCTGTCACGACCGGGGACTGGGAGACCTTCGTCTCCGAGGACCTCGTCTCGTACGTCGACAGCCACTACCGAACCCTCGCGCACCGCGAGAGCCGTGGCCTGGTGGGCCATTCGATGGGGGGGTACGGAGCCATACGAATCGGGATGAAGCGCCCCGACGTCTTCTCCAGTGACTACGTGATGAGCCCCTGTTGCCTGGGCGCGATCCTGGACCACAGCGGTCCACTGTGGGCCCAGGTGGAGGCGGTGGAGCGGCCCGCAGACGCCGCCGACCTTTCCTTCGGCGCCCGTGCGACCCTTGCCGAAGCGGCGGCGTGGTCTCCGAACCCGAACAATCCGCCCTTCTATCTCGACCTGCCCACGAAGGAAGGGCAGCCTCAGCCCGACGTGATCGCAGCCTGGGTCGCGAACGCGCCTCTCGCCATGGTCTATCAGTACATCGCGAACCTGAAGAGACTACGCGCCCTCGCCGTGGATGCGGGTGCCCAGGACCGAGGGATTGAGGGATCGGCGCGTGAGCTGGCGAGCATCCTCACGCGCTTCGGAGTTGAGCACACCCTGGAGATCTACGATCCCGGAACGCATACCAGTCGGGTAGATGAGCGAATCGAAGAGCACGTCCTCCCGTTCTTCTCCCGGACCCTCTCGTTCTGACGCGGGGGTGGCGAACCCGGGTTGAAGGTGGCGCGCGGCTCCGGAATCCCGCTACCAGCCGGAGCGGGTCCAGAACACCGTCAGGCCGCAGTGGATGTCTTCCTGGTATCGCACCCCCATGGATCTCTCGCTCCAGATGGGTCGAAACCGGTCGGTGTACCGAAGGAGCTCCGGCGGGACCTCGAGAACGGAGCGGTACACCTCCACGGCCACGAGATCCTCACCCTCCAGGCTGCTCAGCTGAGAGCCGGACCAATCCCCGTGGACCCAGGGCGGGGGCTGCACGGGAACGAAGTCCACCATGTAGAGCATACAACCTCGCCCCAGGACGGTCCGCACGGTGGGGAGAGGGCCCGCCCGGCCCGTGCTGGATACTCCCCAACCCCACCGGACGTCCACCTTCTCCAGTCCCTTGAGGACCTCGGCCGGATGATCGGGGGATATGGAGTCGATCATAGCCGGGGTGATGAAGATGCCCCGATCCCAGTCGATTCTCCGACGTTCGAAAGCGTCGCGCCCCCGCCGAGATCGCCCCAGCACGGTGAGGGGGTCAAGAAGGACGGCGTCGGGCCTCACCCAGAGCTCTACGGCGACCGTATCCCCCACCGCCACGCGCAGGGGTTGGGAGAGGGCGGTTTCATATCCCAGGCCGGAAGCCTCCAGCCGATACTCTCCGCCGCCGGGAACGGGTAGAAGGAAGCTGCCGTCGCCGTCGGTCTCGACACCTCTGATCCCCTCTCCATCCTTCATCACTCGGACCAGGGCGCCATAGACGGGGGTGCGGTTGGTGTCATCCATCACCACGCCCCGAATGGCCTGGGCTCCGGTGGGGGTCGGAAGGAGGGCGACGAGGGGAATCGTCAGGAGCAATGCGTGGAACCCACCCCATGGTCTCCGGCTCGGGAAGAGCTGGGTCATGGTAATCAGCAGTCTGCGGCCCATCGGATACCTCGGGCATGGGTTCGCGTGGGACAACTTGGAGGCCTCTGCAGGCCCTCTCCCTCACCGGGTCTTCGGCGGATCCTCCTTGTTCCACAGGAAGCGACGGAAGAAGTCTCCCATGTCACCGAAGGTCTTGATCCACTTGGCGTGCACCATCATCTCATGGGTCTCGTCCGGCCAGACGGTGAGCTCGTAGTAGACGCCGTTGGCCCGGAGGAGCTGCACCAGCCCTATGGTCTGGGAAAAGTCCACGTTGCGGTCGTCGTCACCCTGTTCCAGGAAGACCGGCGAGGTCCAGCTTTCCACGTGGGCCGCGGCTGAGGACTGGAATGAGACCGATGTGGTGTCCAGGGAGCTTCCATAGAGATGGACCCCCGCCAGGTCGGCGCCGGCCCTGAAGATGTCGGAGTTGCGGGCGAGGGCCTCGGCGGTGAGTAGGCCACCGTACGACAGCCCCCAGATTCCGATGCGGGTGGAGTCCACGTCGGCGCGGGACTGCAGGTAGCGGGCGCCGGCCACCACGTCCTGATACTCCGAGTTGCCCCGGGCGTTGGTGCCCTCCGCCGAGCGGAAGCTGCGCCCATACCCGACACCACCCCGGTAGTTGATAGACAACACCACGTAGCCCTGGCTGGCGAGCCATTGGTTGTAGGCGTAAGCCCAGTGATAGAACTGCATGTAGTGGTACGCCGGCAGCATCTGCCGCACCGGGCCCCCGTGCACGAAAATCATGGCTGGGCGCTGTTCGCCGGGTCTCAGGTCCCTGGGGAGGAAGAGTTGATTGTGGATTTCGGTGCTGTCCGGAGCCGTGGTGATGATGATCTCCGGAACCACGTGCTCCGCTTGCGGGAAGTTTGGCGTGAGAGTCGGGAAGATGATCCGGGGGTCGCCGCCTCCCGCGGGCACCAGGGCCACGGAGGCCGGCTGCTTTGCGTTGAAATACAGCACCGCCACATGGCTGCCTGACGACACGGGCTGCGGATAGGTCTCCACGCCGTCACCGGTGGAGATCCGACGGGGAGTGCCTCCCGAGGTGGGCACCGCCCAGATGTGCCGCCGCTCGATGTCCTGAGCATTGGTGCAGTAGTAGAGGGTGCGCCCATCGGGCGAGAAGGAGACCGACGTGGCGTTTTCGATGAGGCCGTCCGTGGTGGTGAGCATCACCGGGTCCGTCGCCGGGTTCGTAAGGCTGATGGAAAAGTACCGTTCGTACTCGTCCTCCGGGGGCGTCATGGGGAAGACGATGTTGTCCCCCTCCCAGCGGATGTCCCTCATGCCGGAAAACACCCGATCCTCGGGTTGGCTGTGCCACACCTCCTCCGCCTCGGCGCTGGCCAGGTCGGCCACCATGAGGGAGAGGGTGTAGCCACCGGGAAAGGTGGCGTTGAAGAAACCGGGGGCCGTGGTGTTGTTGTTGGCGGTGGTGTCGCGGGCGCCCCTCGCCGGACCGCCTCGGCCACCGCCGCTGAATCCCCGTCCAAACCCGCTCTGGCAACCGGTGAAGGGGCTGCCGCCACCCCGTCCGGAGAAGCCCGACTCCGATGCCGGCCGATAGGCCGGGCCCTGGGGGTTCCCGATACCTCCGCTGCCTTCCTGGGCCTGTCGACCGAAGGGAACGCCGGGCCTGCGCAGGAAAGCAAGGCGCATACCGTCGGCCGACCAGGTCGGGTTGCCGTCGCAGTCCACGCTGGGGGCGACATACCGCACGGTGTTCGTGGTGAGATGGTAGACCATGATGAGGGCGTGGTTCTCCCGCTGGCTCGTCCAGGCGAACATGGACCCGTCGGGAGACCACACGGGCTCGGTCTGGCGCCCCCACTGGACCAGGAAGGGCTTCAGGCCCAGGTCCATGGAATCCGGTTGGACCCCCGCCGTGAGACGGCTGCGGTAGATCTGACCGTCCTTCAGGTAGAGAACCGAGGTACCGTCGGGTGACAGGACGGGACTGCTTCCTTCGGCCACCCGCCACGCTTCCCCACCCGAGGATCGCACGGCCCAGATGGACTGTTCGGTGCCCTGGGGGGCCTGGCTGGGGTTCGCTATCCACCCCACCCGATTCGGTGCGGTGCCCCGGACGAACACGATCATGGATCCGTCGTCAGAGAGGGACACGTCGGACAAGTCCGTACCGTCATCCTCCAGAAAGCTCGTAAGACGGACCGGCTGGAAATCCGGGGCAGCGGCGGTATAGACGTTCCGCTTTCCTTCCTCGTAGGCCATCCAGGCCAGACGGTCGGCGTGCCGGGCGGAGGCGAGGTCCAGAGGGGACGCCGGGCTCAGGAACTGAGCGATGGTGGGCCCGGACTGGGCGTGAAGCTCCCGCGGAGCGGCCCCGGGGGCCAGGAGGATCGCGATGGTCGGGAGGAGGAGCGACCACCTGAGGCCCTGAGCGATTCTGGAGGTAGACATGGGGCACCCTTCCCAGAGATTATGCGGCGACGGATACAGACGGGATGGAGTGTATGCCTCTTCTCACGCTGCGTCCACAGGAACAGGTGGGCGAGATCTCCCGTTCTCGCGCCCTCCCCCCACCGCCTTGACTTTGCCGGTCGGCCACAGTCGTCGAGGGTGGCGTCCAATCCAACGTGGCTCCAGGGCCGGACACCGCTCCATCTGGCGGCGCCCTTCGAGTCTCCCCGTTTGTTGGGTGGGAGGGTGACGCGCGTGGGGAAGACCACACCAATTCAGGGATCTGGAGGAGGAGGCCCGTGAAGCCTCTCATGGAACGTCTCGCCATCGTGGTCCTGGCCATTTCCGCCGGGGGGTGTGTCTCGAAGCTGATGGAGGGAATCGCCGTCACGCGGGAGATGGTTCAGCCCGGCGGAGACCAGGCCGGTCCCTCGGTGGTCGAGGCGGCACACGGGGAAAGGTCCCGGCTCCCCACCGATATCCGGTTCGCACCGGAGGGTCGCATGGGGGGTGGCGACGTGCCCGGGTGGGCCCGATCCGAAATGGGGATCACACTGGCTCTAGCGGACTCGCTGCCCGGCCCCGATGGCGAAGTCTATCTGCGGTTCCAACAGGAGCACGGAGGCGTGCCGGTTCGAGGGGCGGCGATGAAGGCACGCCTGGAGGATGGCCAGGTCGCGGAGCTTACGGGCCTCGTCCATGACGGGATCGACATCCCCACCTCACCTCGCGTGGGGCCGGACGACGCTTTGAATGCGGTTCTGGAAGCCGATGAAGACCTGACCGGGATAGGGGATCCGGAGCTTGAGATCCTGCCCACCGAGAACGCGTCATCCACTCCCTTCCGGTTGGCCTACCGTTTCCGCCTGCTGTCCCGGGATCCCGCGGTGGTGGTGGTGGCCTACGTCGACGCCGGCAATGGCGAGCTCCTCGGCTTCGAGCCCGAATCGGACTCGTGGATCGGGGCGGCGGGACAGGGGCAGACGACGGAGGGCAGTACCGTGTCCTTCGGGACCCAGCACACCGACGACATCCCCCCTCCCGAGCCGGGGGAGATCGAGATTGTTGATCTTCGGGAAGGGTACCGGCTGTTCGACCCGCAAAGGAACCTTCATACCATGTCCCTGGGTGGGATGACGGAAGTCGACATCAGTATCTACGAGCCCCGGGGTGAGGGTGTGGAATGGGCGGGGTGGCAAGCTCTCGCACCGGGCCACGATCTCATCGAGGAGGACGATATCTGGGAGTCGACTCCCCACGCCGTGGATGTGCATTGGGGCATGACGGTGACCTACGACTACTTCCAGTCCCAGCACGGTTGGCGGGGATGGAACGGTCGCAATGGCTATCTCCCAGCGTACGTGGACTACTTCCGGGGGTTCGCGAACGCCTTCTTCTATCCTGGCCCCAACTTCCTTGCATTCGGTGACGGGGGTGCCATGGGTCGTCCTCCGACCCTCCTCGACGTGGTCGCCCATGAATACACGCACGCCGTGAGCGAGACCATTGTGCCTCTGACGTGGTCAGGGGAGCCCGGCTCCATCGACGAGGCGGTGTCAGACATCTTCGCGATGGGAGTGAAGTTCAAGCTGGGGAAGGGTGACTGGATCATGGGGTCGGGATTCCAGGACCCGGCGTACAGGCGTGACCTGCGTGACCCCAAGGCGTCATCGATGCCGGACACATACGAGGGCGAGTACTGGGGGGAGTACCGGTCCGGCTTCGAGCTCCAGCTGGACCTGCACGAGACGAGCAAGCACAAGAACAGTACCGTGATGAGCCACTGGTTCTACCTGATCAGTGAAGGTGGAAAAGGGGAGAACGACAACGAGGAGATCTACGACATCGACGCCATCGGCATGACGAAGGCCGCCAACATCGTTTTTCGGGCCCTCTTCGAAATGACCCCGGCGGCAGGGTTCACGGAGGTGCGGAAGGCCACCCTCCGGGTTGCCCGTCGTCTCTACGGACGGTGCAGCGACGAGCTGCGGGCGACCACTAACGCCTGGAACGCCGTGGGGGTGGGCCCTCCGTTCTGCGACTGTTTCGAGGGCTCGTTCGACTATTACGTAGAAACCGAGGACGGCGTCTCGGGGATGAAGCTATACGTCAGAGGTGAGGATTTCGCGGCTGAGGTCCCGGCGAAAGACGGCGGGAAGCAGGTCATGTTCACCACAGCCGGGGATCCCTATTGGCACGTGCAGGGGGCGCCGGACATCCCGACGGATGGCCCGGGTGGACCCTTTCTCAAGAGCCTGTTCCAGGGCCGTCGGCCTCTTGTGGTGCCGGTCGCTCCCCTGATGTCGCGGCGGGAATACCTGGAATACCGGAAGCGACACCGGACCGGGCAGACCCGGCGACTCGGCGAGTTTACCGCCTACGAATACCGCCTGGACGACGGAGTGGTGTGGTCCACTGAGGACGTCTGCATGGACTTCACCGACCTGGGCGCTCTTCTCATGCTCCGGCCTCCGGGTTTGGGGGCCTCCATGCGACAGGTGTTTTTCGGCTTTCCGGTCCGAATGGAGCAGGCTGGCGAAGGAGCATTCTGGGTGGAGAACCTGAAGGCCCATGAGGTAGACGACCGTTACTTCCAGCGGTAGGGCTAAGGCGGTGGGGAGAGACTGGAAGAAGATTTGGGGCGGATGGGGCCGGGTCGAAACCGTCTGCGTCAGGAGAACGCGTCTGTCTGTGTGGACCGGATCACTCCGCGAACGACCCGTTCGATGAAAACCTCCCGCGGGACGACCTCGGCACCGAAACGGGCGAAGAGAGGTCTCATCTCTCCGCAATCGATCATCTCGAATTCGCCTTCTTGCAGCTGGGTCAGGATAACGCCCCAGAGGACATTCCCCATCCCACTTGCCCTGTAAAATGTGCTCATCCCGTAGAGAGTGTTTCCCACCACCAGCCCCCAGGACCCGGCGACCAGCTTCCCGTCGCAGTGCGCCTCGAAGCATTCGATGAGACCCACCTCCGCCAACTCAGTGTAGAACTCGATGAAGGGATCGGTTATCCAGGACCAGTTTTCCCTTCGGCAGCCGGCCAGAACTTCGCTGAAATTCTGGTTCCTCCTGATCTCGGCCTTCCCCTTGTTCATCAACCGCATGAACTCCCGGGGAACCCGGACCGTCTCGGCCGTGATCACGGCACGTTTCGGCATGTACGTCCAGACCAGGTCATCCGTGCCGTGCCGTCCAGTGAGCACGAGGCACTGGCAATAGCCGGCAATCACCTTTTCTGGAGAGGGAGGCCGCGCTTTCATGGCGCCACTGAGGGCCGACGCCACTACCCGCTCCGAGCCGGGATCTGTCGCCCGGAAGGCGGTGGTGACCGCCACATCCGGCCGGCCGAACAGTCGAATGACTACCCTGGTGAGAAAGAAGCGGTAGGCTTCTTTCGAGTGGTCGAAGATGAACCGTCGGACCCGGCGCAGGAAGCTCATTCTGGGTCGCATGCCTCGGGAAGCGATCTTCGGTAACCTAGGCGCTCGCGCGAACCTAAGCTGAGACCTCCCACCCCGGCAGGGGCAATGCCGAGGCTCAATTCCAACAAATAACCTCTGCGGGAATGCCCTGACAAGTCCCTCTCGATCCTTCGGTCAAGGGGGGGGGCACAGGCTGGGCACGGTAATGGCGGGGTGGGGGGGGCGGCCCGTCCCCGGGGGTCGCTCCTTTCCTGCTCCCGCCGGTATCCGCCGGGGGAGTGACCGCCATTCGAAACCCCACGACCAGGTTCAGGGTATGGGCTTTTTCCGGCCCATCCTCCCAGCGCGGGACCTTCTCTTGGAAGAACTGATCCGAGACCTCAGGTACGGGATTCGTGGACTTCTCAAGGCCCCGGGGTTCACGGCGGTGGCCGTCCTCACGGTCGCTCTCGGGATCGGCGTGAACAGCACCATTTTCAGTCTTGTCAACGCCGTCCTCCTGAAGCCCCTTCCGGTGGAGCGTCCCCAGGAGCTGGTGGACGTCTACGGTCACGCGGCCACAGCTTCCAGTCACGACGCCATCTCCTACCCGAACTTCCTGGACTACAGGGCCAGAACCGAGACCCTCTCGGGGATGATGACCTTCACCAACTTCTTCGCGAGCCTGTCCGTCGAAGGCAGTTCGGAGCTGGTGGTAGGGGAGATCGTCTCGCAGGACTAATTCCGGGTCCTGGGAGTGCCACCGGCTCTGGGCCGGACCTTCTCCCCGGAGGACTTCCGGGGCGTGGGGGCCTCCCCTGTGGCGGTCCTGAGCCATGGGTTCTGGCAGAGTCGCTTCGGGGGGGATCCCAGCGTCCTGGGAAGGACCTTCAGGATGAACGGAATCGTGTATACGGTGGTCGGGGTGGCGCCAGCGAGCTTCGGGGGGATGTTCCCCGCGGTGACCTCACAGATGTGGATTCCCCTTTCCATGGTGGAGGAGATCGAGCCCCTGGGGAATCGGAGACTTTCGGGAGCGAGTCCGGGCCCGACGATGCTGGATCGACGGGGCACCCACTTCCTCTGGATGAAGGGGAGAAGGAAGCCGGGTGTGGAGCTGGAGACGGTGCGCGCGGAGCTGGAGGGGATCGGGGCGCAGCTCTCGGCCGAATACCCCGAGACCAACGAGTTCGAGCGCCTGACCGTCCTCCGGAGCAACGATGTCGCCATCAACCCTGACTTCGACAAGACGGTAGCGCCGGCGGGGTTCGTGCTCCTGGGTGCCGTGGGGTTGGTGTTGCTGGTGGCGTGCGCAAATCTGGCCAACATGCTCCTGGCCGGGGCCACAGCCCGCAGGCGTGAGCTGGCCGTGCGCATCGCCGTGGGAGCCGGGCGGGGGCGTCTGGTCCGTCAGATGCTCACCGAGAGCCTGACCCTGGCTCTTGTGGGGGGAGGGGTGGCCATGCTCCTTGCGATTTGGCTGGCCGCCGTCGTGTCCAGCTTCCAGCCACCTCTCCCCATCGACCTCGGTGTGGACATCGCTCCCGATTGGAGAGTGGCGGCATTCACGCTGATGGTGGCGGCCCTGACGGGGGTTCTCTTCGGGATCGTGCCCGCCATGCAGGCATCGCGACCGAATCTGGTCCCCGCACTGAAGGATTCGGGAGACGGAATCTCGGGGCAGCGGCGAAGAATAGAGTTGCGGGACTCGTTGGTGGTGGTGCAGGTGGCCGTCTCCGTGGTCCTCCTGGTGGGTGGCTCTCTCCTGGTACGAAGCCTGGCTGCGGCGGGCAAGGTGGACTTCGGCTACGACGTCTCCCGGACGTCTTACCTGGGATTGGCCATGGAGATGAACGGGTACGATGCCCGTGAGGCCGGGCTCTTCTATGCTTCCGGGAAGCTGCGGCTGGAGGCGGTGCCGGAGGTGGAGGCGGTGGGCCTGGCCAGCCGGATCCCGCTGTCTCTCAACAACAACGGCTTCGGTGTGTTCATCGAGGGGCACCAGAGCTCGTCGTCGGATCCTCCGTACAATGTGGACGGAGCCAGGGTCGATGAAGGGTACTTCGATGCCCTGGGACTCCGGATCGTGGAAGGCCGGGGGATCGAACCCGAGGACAGAGACGGAGACCGCCGGGTCGCGGTCGTGACGGAGGCCATGGCGGCGAGGTATTGGCCGGGGGAAAGCGCCCTGGGCCGGGAGTTCCGGGTGTCCTGGGACGGAGCCCCCTACCGGATCGTGGGCATCGTGGAGGATTACCGGGTGGACACCCCCGGGGAGATTCCCAAGCCGTACCTTCACCTCCCTCTGCCCCGGGAGGGGGTATATTCCAACTATGTAGTCCGTACCGCCACGCCGGCAGCGCCTCTGGTTCCGGTCCTGGAGCGGGAGCTACGGACCCTGGACCCGGATCTGGTCTTCCTGGACACGGGGACCTTCCAGGACCTGGCGGACGTCCGGCTCTTCCCCATTCTGGCCGGGGCCTGGCTCATCGGCGTCTTCGGTGTCCTGGCTGTGATCCTGGCCGCTGTGGGCCTCTACGGAGTCATCGCCTACGCGGTGAGCCGACGGGTCCGGGAGATCGGGATCCGCAAGGCGGTGGGAGCCGACAGCCGGTCCGTGGTCGGCATGATCCTTCGGCAGGGGATGGCCATGGTGGCCGTCGGGTTTGTGGTGGGGTCCGTGCTGGCGGGCTTCGCCGCCCGGGTGCTCTCGAGCGTCCTCTTCGTGGACGCCTTTGACCTGCCGAGCTTCGGGGTGACGCTGGTCCTTCTCTCCGGTGTCGCGGCGCTGGCCAACCTCGTTCCGGCCTACAGGGCGTCCCGGGTGGATCCGGCGATTGCGTTGAGGTCGGAGTGAGCCGCGGCCACCCCTTCACCCCCCGAGCTCGGCCGGCTGATGCGTGGATGGATCGGGGCCCCGGAAGCCGTGCCCGTCTCGCCGGACTCCGTCACCGCCAGAAGTAGTTCCAGGCGTAGGCCAACTCCATGGGCTCCGCCGGCCGTAGGTCCACGGTCCAGGTAATCCTTCCCACGCTGTTGAAGTGGTGCCACCACCACGGCCAGGAGAACCAACCCCACCAGGTGGGAAAGGGCCCGGGACCCTCGGCGAAAGAGGGGTCTTCGAAGAGATTGACCATCTCGATCTCGCCGTTGCGTTCGGCTGAGACCACGTTGCCCAGGACATGACGGACGACTTCCACGGTTACGGGTGCGTCCCGGTAGCTCGTGAGGGTGATGGTGCCTGCCAGATCCACCCGCCCGTATTGATCCCCCTGCCAGATGGTGGCGTTGGGAACTCGTCCCGTCTCGTTGTCCTTCTTCTTCACCTGGATGTCCACCGCCTGGGTGATCTCGAGATCGGTGTCTGCTCCGGGGGCCGCGTACCGCATGAGGCCCTGCGCCAGGAGGCGACCCTCGGCTAGAATGAGGGCCGGGGCGGTGGTGAGTGGATGTTCGCTCTCGTTGGTGAGGCGAACCCTGTGCATGACCCGGGGGGCGGCGAGGATCTGCGCCATCTCCGTTTGCCGGCCGGTGTTGAAGTTCCTCCAGACCTCCGGGGGCGGCGTGAAGGGGATGGCGAGGGCGAAGACATCCTTGTAGGCCATCTCGTACTCCGCCACGGGAAGGACCATCCTCTGGCCCTTCTTCAGTGTCACGTGCTCCACCGTGAAGACGAAGAGATCCTCGTTTTCCGCACCTCCCACCACCTCCGGTCCGGCCCCACCCCCCGAAGGGGAGGGCGCCTGCCTGAGCTCTCCCTCCATCATGGGCGCCTGGGTCATGATAGCGTTGGAAAACCCGAGAGCCGTCTGGCTGTCCCGGCGGAAGTACTGCGAGAGTTGAGCGGCAGCTTCCTGGATGGCAATTGGGTCGGGCGTGCCCTGGAAGACGAACCGTGGGACCCCGATGACCAGATGGGCCGTGACGTCCTCCAGGTCTGCGAGCTCGTTCACCAACGTGGCCTGGAGCCTCACCCGAGCCCGGCCCACACCGTCGATATCGACCTTGTAATTCGGGATCCAGCGGATCCCCTTTTGAAGGTAGAGGAGACCCACGTCTGCTTCCCGCCGGGCTGCACCAGCAGACCACTCGAGCGCCAGGGTCAACGTTCCCCGAAACTCTTCCCGGGAGAGGAGCCCTTGGTAGGACTCCGGGAAGCTGATTCCCAGGATACGGTCGATGGCTACCACCTTCACTCCGGCGTCGGTGTCCAACAGGACGATGTCCCCTTTCACGCTCACCTTCTCGCCGGAATTGGACGGATCCAGCGCTTCCTGCTCCTCCCCGCTCTGGGCCGGGACGTCCATGATCGTGGCCGGATACTCCAGGATTTCGGCGCCACTTGCCTCCCTGACGGTGACGGCGCTCCCCACGTTGGCTTCGATGAGGTCCCTCAGACTGATGGCGGTCCGGTCGACCCAGACCTTGTGCCGACTCGCCACGACGGATTGGAGGTTCACGTTCTCGTCCGCCGAGAAGGGCCAGAACGTTCCAATCACCGGATTGGGCAGGTAGTCCAGAACCACGGTCCCGCCGGGGTTCACCGCAAGTGTCCCACTGTGGAGGACGAAGGCGTGCCCGTCCTTGAAGACGGTCACCTCGCGCACCGGGATATCCGCCAGTGGGCTGGACACCTGGGAGACCTGGGCGTCCGCCGACGGGGCCAGGCCCACAACCATGAGAGCGGGTAGGAAAGCGGAGGTTCGGATCTTCATGGCGAGGCCTCGGCCAGGAGCGGGCGTTTCCTGAGGATCTATCTCAAAGGTAGGTCTGTCCCGGGCCGGCAGGCCAGGAAGATGAAGGCGCCCGGGTGTGCAAGTCGAATCACCCCTGAGTATCGAGGCTGCTCTCGCAGGCGGGTGAGGAGAGGGAACCGCCCGTGAGCGGACACTCGGGGAAAGGACCCCCTATCCTTCCTGAAAGGGCACGTCCGGAGGAAGCCACCCTCGGATCAGGGTCCGAAGATTGGCCACTTCGGCCTCAGTCCCGACCACCCGTTTCGGCAGATAGTAGGCGATTCGCTCGCTATAGTAGAACATGAAGAAGCCGGGCGTCTCCCGTACCCGGTGAAGGCCGCCCCAATCCAGACGGGTCTCCGCGGCCCTGGTGATGATGTGGAGACCCGACTCCTCCAGCGCGTGGGAGATTGGGTGGCGAACCGCCGGATCCATCCGCTGAACCTGCCAGGCTCGAATCAACCCGGTCCATTGCTCGAACCAGAAGGTGGCGCCTCCCACCAGAACCACCAGAGGTCCAAGACGGGCGGCTGAGGAGTAGTCATGGAGGAGAAGGCTCGCGAGAGTTGCGATGGTCGCGAGAGCGAGGATGACGACCACCAGCCAGCGAATCATCCGCCACACTCCGGACTGGAATCTCTCGCGGACCAGGAGGCCGACCACGCCAGCGTGCTCCCTGAGCTGCCAGTCGAAGGTGTAGATGGTTGAGTCGGTCATGAAGGGAGCCTGGCGGCGACGTAGCGGGGCGGGTCCCAGCCCCACGACAACCCCTGCCCCCTCGCCCTATCCGGAGCCATGCTTTTCTGGTGGGGGCGTCTCCGGGAAGGCCTTCACGGCCTCCACGATCCCCCGGGCCGCACGCTCCGGGTCGTCGACGATCACCCGCCGGTCCCGGGGGCTCGTCAGAAACCCGGTCTCCATGATGACCCCGATGGTCATGGGATGGAGGGCGTGCTCATAAC
>Ga0316577_10000126_pt1 | contig 22368 bp, 20 predicted proteins | sample S5NA_FD_203073 | JGI IMG/M metagenome (GOLD analysis project Ga0316577, IMG submission 203073) | Rhizosphere microbial communities from salt marsh grasses in Alabama, United States - S5-7_050615r2r1 | ecosystem: Host-associated > Plants > Roots > Rhizosphere | place: USA: Alabama | collected... | reverse complement strand
ATAACCGCCGGCAGAAGTCGAATCAACGGCTAACCAGCTTTTGCCACGGCAATCGCCAATGGTCTTGATGAGCTGGTTGTCAGCTCGGCAAATGATCTGGCCCCGGAAATTTTCTTGGTTATAAATTTCGGCGATACGCGCAAAAGCTCGTGCGCCGTACCGGTGGGCAATTTTGATATATATAAATGGATTGGAATAAGAGATATCAATCTTACCCTGACCGACCATGGTCATGTGCTGGTCAAAAGTGTCCGGAAATATCTGTTTTATATTCAAACCTGTTTCCTTGCGCAAAAATTCTACGAGCAGGTGGTGTCTCTGGTAGGATACCGTATGGGAGTATTGGGGAAGATAGGCATAGGTAATGACATCCGCTTCTTCTTTGAGGCTCACCTGTTCTTTTTTGTCCAGGTCAACTTTAATTTCAGCCTCATCCTGACTGCAGCCAACAAACATAAAAAGACAAATGAAAATGACACTGAAGATTTTTTTTGGCATTTTGAAATTTCTCCACCACGAGTTAACCATTGGGTATATAAAGACGATTGCAGTGATCCTCATTTTTTTCTAAAGGCATTCGCCTTTACCTTATACCGACGCATAATTTGCTGTAACGCCTGGCGTTCAAGTCCGCAGGAACGAGCGGCCTGTGTCACATTACCGTTGTTTGCCGTAAGAAGATTGCCGATATAGCCGGCATTAAACTGCTGTAACATCTCCTCTTTGGCTTCCTTATAGGGCAATTGTTGGAGAGGATGTTCCATACGTGGACCACCTGGCAGAATTTCACTAAAATCAATGTCACGAGGTCTGATTTCATCGGTGGTGGAAAATAATATTCCCTGTATAATAACATTTTCCATTTCCCTTACATTCCCAACCCAGGGCCTTTTTAAAAAGAGATTCATCAATTCCGGAGACAGCCTTTTTAAAGGTTTATTTAATTTAGCGGAATGTTTTTCCAATAAATGGTTGGCAATCAAAGGGATATCCTCGGAACGGTCCCTTAACGCCGGAAGTTCAATGGACACCACATTCAAGCGATAATAGAAATCTTCTCTGAACTCGTTGTTTGAAATTTTTTCAGCCAGGTTCTGATTTGAAGATGAAATTATCCGGACATCCACCTGGATAAACCGGGTATCTCCCAATGGCTTTATCTCTTTTTCCTGTAATACCCGAAGCAGTTTGGTCTGAATGGCGGGGCTGATATCTCCGATTTCATCTAAGAAAATAGTACCCTTATGAGCTTCTTGAAAAAGACCTGCTCTGTTTTGGGTGGCATGAGTGAACGCTCCTTTTTTGTAGCCGAACAACTCGCTTTCAAGAATATTCTCCGGCACCGTAGGGCAGTTTACCGCTACATAAGGGCCCCGACTGCGGTTACTCAGAGCGTGAATCGCTCTGGCCGTCAAATCTTTTCCGGTGCCCGTTTCACCGGTAATAAGCACCGTTAAATCCGTTTTGGCTACGGTCTGGATGGTTTCATAGACCTTCTTCATGAGGGTACTCTTCCCCACCAGATCCTGGAATACATGAATATTCCAGCATTCTTTCTGAAGTCTCAAGTTCTCTCGTAAAAGGGTACTTCTTTCAAAAGCCTTTTCGAGTCTCAGCACCAGGGCATCATGATCAAACGGTTTGGTAATAAAATCATAGGCGCCGTTTTTCATGGCATCAACCGCTATGTTTATACTGCCAAAGGCCGTCATCATGACCACCGTGACATCAGGAGTCTCTCTTTTTATTAACTCCAGCAGTTCGAGCCCGTCCATACCCGGCATTTTGATATCAGCCAAAACCAGATCAAAACGGCTTTTTGCAAGCATATGGATTGCCATTTCTCCCGATGAAGCCGTTTCAACCTTGCAGTCCAGGGCAGGTTCCAGACTTCGTTTAAGGAGCTTTTGCATATCTATTTCATCATCAACTACTAAAATTGTTCTAGCCATTGGTTATCCTCCCAGATTCCTGGAAGTCGCTGTTAGAACGACAGTAAAAGTAGTACCCTTACCCGGCTCGCTTTCCACAAAAATATTACCGCCATGATTTTTTATAATCCCATAACTAACAGAAAGGCCCAAACCGGTTCCTTCTCCGGTGGGTTTGGTTGTAAAAAAGGGATCGAATATACGGGATATATTCTTTTTTTCAATACCGTAACCCGTATCAGCTATCTTGATGATAACCTGCTTGGTTGAAGGGGTGTATGCGGTTGACAACCTGATGGCGCCTGATTTTCCAACTGCGTGCTTTGCGTTCATAATCAGATTCATGAGCGCTTGCTTTATTTTCTTTTCATCCAGTAAAAGCGGGGGGATATTCGTATCATAGTCTTTTTCAATTTCTATGTTGGATAATTCAGAATGATGTTGAATAAAATTCAAGACCTGATCCAAGACTTCGTGGATTTTAATTGCCTCCTTTTCAGTTTGAGAGCTTCTGGCAAAATTGAGCAAGTCCTCCACAACCGATCTGCAGTTCTTGGCATGTTTTTCAATGATCTTAAGATCGGCATGTCTTTCGCTTTCAATCTCTTCATCCCTTAGAAGCAACTGAGTATATCCAAGAATAATTCCCAGTGGATTGTTGATTCCATGGGCAATACCCGCCGAAAGCTGTCCGATGGAAGCCAGTTTGTCTGTCTGGGCGATCTGGTTTTCGATTAATTTTTTTTGTTCAATATCTTTCACCAGATAATGAATGGTGTCTTCCGTTACGGATGAACCACTTCTATCCAGACTTCCGCTGAGTAAACAGCGAATATGGCTATCGTTTTTGCGCCTTAACTCAACCTCAAAACTCGAAATAAATCCATTTTCTTCAAGGGTGTCCTGAATTGTTGCCCAATCCGCATCCTTGGCAAAGACGTGTTGAAAATATTTTTTCTTATCAAAAAATTCGGATTCATTATAACCCAGCATTTTATATCCGGCCGGATTCATATCCACAATCTGTCCGTCTTTTTTCGAAACCAGGATCATGTCCTTTGAAACTTCAAAAATACGGCGGTATTTGCTTTCGGAAGCCGCCAGTGATTCTGTCCGTTTGGCTACCAGAGCTTCGAGATTCTGATTCAGATAAAAAAGTTTTTCATGCGCCAACTGCAAATCCTGTTTATCTTTTAATACTTGTTGATGAATCTTCCATATGTGTTCAAAAAAAAGAGTTACGGATGCAACAAATACAAAGGTAAGCGTATTAATCCCTCCGCTAAAGGGGCGGATAGCGTCCCATATAACTTCATGCCCGGAAAATAAAAATTGATGTTTTAAAATATGTCCTGCGGATCGTGAGATGGCAAAAGCTGCGAGCCCGAAACAAAGCCATAAAAGATAAGTCCACATGACGTTGTATTGGTCACTTTTTTTTAGCTCAAAGACTACCCCCAGACATAGGAAAGAGAGGATTGTCATCATTATTGAACCGACAATATCCACAAGCCAGATTGGGAAAAAGGGGAGGGTCATAACTATCCATTCCTCTGATTTTCGGGTCTTGTAATCTCTGAATGGCTTGCTTTTAAAAGATGCCTTAAACCGGAATACAAAAATAAAAGCGCCGGCACGCAAAACAGATGATCAAATTTTGCAAAATAAAACAATGTTTCAAGGCTGTTGCTGCCATTACCGGCACTTAGCTGAATATGAGACGAATCAATTTTCAGTACCTGAACTACGCCAAGCTGGTCATCTAAAAGGTGCACCAAAAATGCATCTATATTCCAGAGGATCAAAAAGAATGCCGCGTATTGTATAAACCGCCATCCGGTTTCTTTGACAAGTTTTTTGTCCCTCAACCAGTGGATGAAAAAACCCATGGAAAACATAAAAAAGAGATGGGCAATCTGGTGGGCATAGATTCCCTCTGGCGCACCATGTGACTGTGTAGCCAGGACATGGTCCGGGTTGATAACACCCCAGGCAAAAATTGATAGAAAAAAAATTGCTATGGCTGTTTGTTTTTGTAAGGTGAATCGTTTAATAATAAACCAGCATAAATATATTAACAGGATTGATATTACAAACCATAAACCAGCTCCGACAAAAAACGGTTCTCCGTTTAATCCCGTAAATTTAAAAACATATTCCCTTCCGAAAAGTTTTATAAGATTCTCAAGTTGATATGCTTTATTGACATATGCGAAAAATAAAAAAATAGGTAATAACCGGGTGACGAGACTGATTAAAAATCCTTCGAGAAAGTAATCCCAATACACCTGATTCAGTTTTGCCTGGTCTATGTTTTTGGCAAGAAGTTTAGCCTTCTCCGGATCATCACATTTTAGTGCTTCCTGGCGAATATTAAACCAGTGTTCAAACTCCTTTTTTAATTCCCGGTATCGCCTGGTTTTAAATATTCCGGTCAAAATTTTCGTTATGACCACCGTAAGTAATGCAATTGTGAATATGGTAAAGCCCGGACCCAGCAAATTGAGGGGAGAGAATACTGCATCAAGAAGCTTTGAGATATAATGAAAAAAATCTATAATCTTAAACCATACAATATCTAAAAAGTCTTCCATAATATATATTACTTATCATAAGTTGTTTTTATTTTTCAACGTAAAAGACCAAAAGCATGCCGCCAATAAAACCGCCACTCGCCGATACCGAACGGTCTTGCAAGTGCACCGGCAAAAAGGCTGACAATGCCGAAAACAAGCGGATTTGTCCAACATGTTGACTTACGACAGTTTATATGGCGGCAGCTACCGCTTCCCGGGCAAAAGCGAGAAATCCCTGTGGAAAGGTTCCAAGATAAAGAATGATCGCGATGAAAAAAATTCCCAGAAGGGTTGCGGAAAACCTCAAGCGGATTTTCGGCATGGGGGATGGGACGCTGGAATAGGCCGCCCTCACCATCTTCAAATAGTAAAACACAGCGACGCCGGTATTGATGACCGCCAGGATGACCAGTGCATACATGTCTTTTTTAATGGCAGCGGTAAACAGGAAAAGCTTTCCGGTAAATCCGATGGTGGGCGGGATGCCAGCCATGCCGAAGGCGCCCACGGCCAGGGTAAAGGCCAGCAGGGGCGACCGCTTGTACAGCCCCTTAAAGTCATCAAAACGGATGTTTTCCCCGTTGGGAGCCAGGTTGTAGATCACGAAGAAACAGGCCAGATTCATCACCAGATAACCGGCGATATAATAAATGCCGGAGACAAACCCGAGTTCGGTGGCACAAACCAGACCCACCATGATATAGCCCGCATGGGCGATGCTGGAGTATGCCAGAAGTCGCTTGATATCGCTTTGCACCAGTGCCGACAGATTTCCAAAGGTCATGGAGAGCACGGCAAGGATCGCCAAAACCCACGAAAACTGGGCCGAATCCACGCCCACCAAAAAAATCAGCCGGATCAACAGGGCAACGGCTCCCACCTTGGGAAGGGTGGCCACAAAACTCGACGTCTCGTTGGCCGCCCCCTCATACACATCCGGGGCCCAGAAGTGCATGGGAAAAAGCGCCAGCTTGTAAAAAAAGCCGCAAAGCAGCATCACCAGTCCGATCATGATGAGCGGCTGCTGCAACATCATGCCCGGGATGATGCGGACCAGATCCACAAGATAGGTGGTGTGGGTCATGCCGAAGATATAGCTGATCCCGTAAAGGGAGATGCCCGAGGCCGCAGCACCGAACAGCACGTACTTGATTCCCGCTTCCATGGGCTTGCGGTACGCCCCGTGTTTGCGGAACGGAATGATGATAAAAAGGGCAAACGAAGCGATCTCCAGACACAGGATGATGGTAATCAGTTCCACCGCGCTGCTCATGCATGCCAGACCGAAAGCACTCAGCGTAAGGAACAGATAATATTCGGGTTTAAGGGTGGTGCCGATGCCCGACAGCCCCTCTCCCAGATAAATTACGATAAACAGCCCGAAGGTGATGATGATCTTGAACAGTTGCGAAAACGCATCAATGCGGTACGCGTCAAAGAAAAGGGTGCCGTTTTGTCCATACGTGTATACGGAGGCGGCCACGGCCAGCGCGGATAAAAACAGCCCCATGCCTTGCAGTTGGTTCTGTTTCGGTGTTGCCAATGACACCGAAAAAAAGACCAGAGTCATAAGGCTTAATGCCAATTCGGGTAGAAACAGTATCATTCGATAATTTTTAAAAACTCCTTTTTACGCGTTCATCAATGGTGAAACGCCAACAGGTTTTTAACCATCTCACCCAATCCGTTCAGGACCGCATGATGCCCGGCCGGAGACGTGTGCATGCCGGACTCCACCTGCTTGACCAGATGGGCGGTGCTGGCATCCATAACGTCGAGCAAGGGAGTGGGATGAAATCCGATCCAGAACACAAAAACGGTGAGAAACATCAGGGTTGCCGTCTCCCGGAAATTTAAGTCAAACAGCTCCGACCGAGCCCCGGGGTGCACGTGCCCGTCCGAATCCGCCCAGACCATTTTTTGAACCAGCCGGAGCATATAGGCCGCTGCCAGGATGGCCCCCACCACGGCAAAGGCGCCCACGATCTTGTACTTGGTAAAACAGGCAACCAGTACCAGCAATTCTCCGACAAAGCTGTTGGTTCCCGGAAATGCCAGCGACGACAGGGAGAAAATCACCAGAAAGCTCACATAGATAGGCATCATGATCCCTAAAGCGGAATTGTCTGAAATCTCTCTGCTGTGGGTTCGCTCATAAATCATTCCCACCAGGATAAACAGCGCCCCCGTGGTGATGCCGTGGTTGACCATCTGCAAAATCGCGCCTTTGATTCCCGTATTGTTGAGAAGAAAAATTCCCAGGGTCACAAACCCCATATGGCCCACGCTGGAATAAGCAATCAGCCGCTTGACATCGCTCTGGCCCAGGGCAAGATACCCGCCGAAAATAATCGATAGTATTGAAACCACAATCAAATAGGGCATGCAGGCAACCGTGGCCGCGGGCGCTATGGGAAGGCAGAACCGCAAAAACCCGTACCCGCCCATTTTAAGCAGAATACTTGCCAGAATAACGCTTCCCGCCGTGGGCGCCTCCACATGAGCTGCGGGCAGCCAGGTGTGCACGGGAAACATGGGAACCTTTATGGCAAAGGCCAGGGTAAACGCCAAAAAGATCCACATCTGGTAATTAAAATCATATGAGTGTGTCATTAACTCTGGGATAAAAAACGTGCCCGTGGTCACGTAAAGCACGATGATGGCCACAAACAGAAATATGCTTCCGATTAACGTATATAGAAAAAATTTAATGGAGGCATAGTCTTTGCGCGGTCCGCCCCAGACGGCGATAATCAGGTACATGGGAACCAGCATGGCCTCCCAGAAAATGAAAAACAGAACCGTGTTGAGACTGATAAACACCCCGATCATGGAGGCTTCGATAAAGAGCAACACGAAGATGAACTCTTTAAACCGCTCCTGTATGTAACTCCATGAGCAAAGGATGCACAGCGGCATCACCAGACAGGTGAGAAGCACCAACAAAACACTGATGCCGTCCACCCCCAGAACATAGCCGATATCTAAAAATGGAATCCAGTCTTTAGACTCGGCAAACTGATAGTTTGCCGTTGTCAGATCAAAAGAAAAAAACAAGGGCAACGACAGCACCGCGGTGACCACCGTCACCAGCAAGCCCCAGATTTTCAGGTTCCGGTCCCCCCGTATCCCAAGGGTGATAAACGCCCCGAACAACGGGACTGCCACCAGAACCGTCAGAATTGGATACCATAAGGTATTATAAATCAAATAGTGTTCCATGCACGAGTTGTCTTCGATCTATGAAAATTTACGCCTTATACCAACAACACCAAGATTAATACGATAAAGGTTATGGCTACGGCACCGCCGATATACTGCTGTATCTTTCCCGTCATGAGCGTCCTGAGCCGGTCGCCGCCCTTAACCACCCCCCGCGCGGAGCCGTCGATCACCCAGTCGATGCCTTCCCAGTCAAACCAGGATAAGGCCCTTGCAAACGCCAGCGTAATCCTGAACCCCACGGTCCGGTAAACGTCGTTTGCCCAGTTATTGCCGGCATCCACCGGCCGGGAGGCAATCCACATAAAAATTCGTGCGCCTTTGCGGTAGAACCAGTCAAGATCCAGGTTCATTTTGGGTGCGGGGGTAAGTTTTTTAACCATGATATAAAACCCCAGGCCGGTAAATCCCATGAGTTGCAGCGTCTCCGAAAGATGGTACGCCGTATAGGGATGATAAGACACCGGGAAGGGAAGCATTTTGTAAAGATATTCGGGATAAACGCCCATGAAAAAGCACAGAAAAGCGGCAATGGCCATTCCCAGGTTCATATTCCACGGGGCCTCTTTGGCAGGAACCCCGGAATCTTTTCCGAACCAGATAAAATACGGAAGTTTGATGCCCACGGACAGAAAGGTCCCCACGGAAGCCAAGGTCATCATAAGCATCAAAATGGTCCGGTGACTTTCGCCCGCAGCGGCGATAATCATGGATTTGCTGATGAACCCGCTGGTCAGGGGAAACCCCGAGATGGAGATCCCTCCGATAACCGTAAAAACCATGGCCCAGGGCATGCGTTTATATAACCCGCCCAGCTCACTGAGCTTGGATTTTCCGGTCATCTCCAGCACTGCCCCGGCCCCCATAAACAGCAGGGCTTTGTATATGATATGGGCATACGCGTGGGCACAGGCCCCGTTAACGGACATGGCCGTCCCGATTCCCACCCCGCAGACCATATATCCCACCTGGGAGACAATATGATATGCAAGGATGCGTCTGGCATCGTTTTCCACCACAGCGTATCCCACACCGTAAAGGGTCATGACCGCTCCCAGTATGGCCAGGGCTTCGAACCCCGGGAACGCCCGCGCCAGAACATAAACCGCGGTTTTTGTGGTAAAGGCGCACATGAACACCGCACCGGTCACCGAGGCTTCCGGATACGCATCCGGAAGCCATGCATGGATGGGAGGAACCGCGGCATTTAACATAAAGCCGATCATGATCAGATAGTCGGCCGTGGAAGCCCCTTGTGCGGCAATGCGGACAAAACTCAAATCGTGGATATTTTTATACCGCAGAAAAATACCCGCCAGAAGGATCAGCCCGCCGGCCACGTGAACCAGCAGGTATCTGTATCCGGCCTGGACGGATCGCTTCTTCTTCCGGTACCAGATCAGAAAGGTGGATGCCACAGCCATGAGTTCCCAGAAAATGAACAAGGTCAGATAATCGCCGCAAAGGGTGACCCCCAGGGAACCGGCCACATAAAGGAAAGCGGCAATATGCTGGCCCGTCTCTTTGACATGCAGTCCGTAAATACACCCGATAAGGGCCATGAGGGTAAACACGTGGAGAAACACCCGCGTCAACGGGTCCACTCTTCCGAAAAGCAGGTCGAACCCCAGGTATGACACCTGGCCGAAACTTTGGGGCAGCCATTGAATCTGGAAAAATGCCATGAGCGGCACGGCGATAAGCACCACTTTCATCAGCCCCATTCGGTTGAAAACGGGCATCAAAATGGCTCCCATAAGAAACCAGGTGGCCGGATGCATAAAAATCGTACTATTTATCATAATACTCTTCCTCTTTCTCTAACCACACATGAGAAAGCCCTTTGCACACGACAATCATACCCAGGCATCCCAGGATTCCAAACACGGACCAGAACCCCATGATTGAATCGCCGAAAAAATGCGCCCCATGACGTTTTGCAAAGAAATCGTAGACCACCGTCCCCAGCAAAAATGCAAAAAATAGATTTCTCAACACCTTGGAATGTTTATTTAAATATTCGAGTATACTTTTCATCATCTCCCCAGCATCAAATGGATTATTTTAATGAAAAGATCCGGATACACGCCGAACAGCACGGATCCTACGGCCGTTAAAAATAGAGGAATGACCATAAACAGTATCAACGGAGAGCCCTCAAGGAACCGGCCGTTAGTGGTGTCTCCGGGCAGCGGTTTCCCGAAAAACGACGTGAAAAAGACCGGAACAAAATACCCGGCATTGAGCAGACTGCTCACCAGGATTACGGTGAGAAGAATCATATTATGAACATCCAGCGTGCCCAGAGCCAGATACCATTTGGTCACAAACCCGCTGACCGGCGGGACGCCGATCATGCTCAACGACGCAAGACCAAAGGCGATCATGGTAAAGGGCATGCTCCATCCCACCCCGCCCATTTCCGTGATATCTTTTTTCCGGGTGGCCACGAAAATGGAGCCCGCACAAAAAAACAGGGTGATTTTGGCGAATGCGTGGTTGGTAATATGGATCAGCCCCCCGGTAATACTGTTGGGCGTGAGCATGGCCACGCCCAGAATAATATAGGAAAGCTGGCTCACCGTGGAGTAGGCCAGCCGCATCTTGAGATTGTTTTTTGTCAATGCCACCACCGACGCCATGATAATGGTGAACGACGCCAGGTAGGCAGTAAAGGTTCCCAGGCCCAGCGTATCGAGCAGCTTCACCCCGAAGACCGAGAGCATCACTCTGGCCACGCAAAACACCCCGACTTTAACCACCACCACCGCATGGAGAAGGGCGGAGACCGGGGTCGGGGCCACCATGGCCGCAGGGAGCCAGCCGTGAATGGGCATGATGGCGGATTTGGCGAAACCGAAAAGGCACAGAACATAAGTGATTTTCACCAGAGTGGACCCGGCGCCGTTCGGGAACATGCCGGAAACAACATTCCCCATTTCAAAATCCAGGGTGCCGCACTGCACGTACACCAGAATCATTGCCGGCAAAAGAAATGCCTTGGAGGCAAACATCAGGTAGACGATATATTTTCTTCCCCCGTGATACCCTTCCGCATCCTGGTGGTGGGCCACCAAAGGATAAGTAAAAACCGATACGATTTCGTAGAAAAGATACAGGGTAAACAGGTTGGCGGAAAATGCCGCGCCCATGGCACCGCCCACCGCAACCGCATAACAAAAATAGAACCGGGTCTGGGCATGCTCGTTCAGACCGCGCATATATCCCATGCAGTAAAATCCCGCCATGATCCACAAAAACGAGGAGGTCCCGGCAAATAATACGCCAAGCCCGTCCAGATGAAACTTCACACTGACCCCGGGATAAAGGGTAAACAGGGTATATTCGTAAGACCCCTTTGCCAGAACATGGGGCAACACGGATACAACGGACAGGAAGGTGAGCACCGCCCCGAATACGGAAAATGACTCCCTTAAATTGGGTCTGTTTTTGGATCCCATGATGAGAAGGGCCGTAATCATGGGGATCAGCGGTGTCAAAATAATTTTACTGCTTATGATTGTCTCCATATGTATTCTATAAAAACGCCTAGCAAGATCTAACGTCTGCCCTTTTTACCGGGTCTTCTATCCTTTGGATGTAAATAAATATTGTTGGTGTTTTGATCAAGCAATCCAGGTTTCAGGTTTCAGTGTTCAGGTGTCAGCTCTTACGTTCGTCCTCCTGACACCTGACACCCGACACCTGAAACCAGACCTTCGAATTTCGATGGAAAGTAATAAATGACCGCCGTTAACCAACATCAGTGAATTACACACCTATCCTTTCAATTCTATAACATCTTCGGGATCGATGGAGTGATACTTACGAAAAACGGCAATGATAAAACTCACCACAATGGCGGCCTCTGCTGCGGCAATCCCCATAATGAACAACGTAATCACCTGACCGGTGGCCGGATCCGGGGCAAGAAAACGGTTGAACGCCATGAAATTTATTCCCGCGCCGTTGAGTATCAGTTCCGTGGAAACCAGCATGCCAATAAAGGTTTTGTGCTGGATCAACCCGTAGATACCGGCGATCAACAGAAACACCGCCAGAATCAGATAGGTGTAAAGATTGTCGCTGATCAGTATCATGCCAAAGGGTCTCCCTTGTTTTCCGTTACAGAGGTTAATTCTTTTACATGGGGTGGTCCCTGGTTCGGTGTGGCCCATGAATTTTTATCATCTTCCATGCCTTCTCTGGCCAGGATTATAGCTCCTACGATGGCGATAAGAAGGATCACCGAAATCAACTCAAAGGCAAGGCAATACGGATAGAGGAAGCTTTCTCCCAGATGTTTGGCCGAGAAATCTTTAACTTGACCTGCCGCGGCTATCCATTCGGTCTTCAAAAGGCTGATCATGAGAAGAAAAAACGCGGTGGCCGCTGCGGATACGGCAAGAAATATATTTTTTTTGTCTTTAATGGTTTTTTCCGCGATTTCCGTGGGGGTTGATCCCACCATAATGCCGAAAATCAAAACAATGCAGACCGCCCCCACATAGATGAGAATCTGCATCAGGGTCAGGAACATGCTTCCCAAATAAAAATAGATGCCGGCCACGCCTAAAAGCGCCACGGCAAGACCTAAGACCGTATGCATAAGAATCCGTGCCCGGATGGTGATAAAACTTCCGGCCATGATCAGCAGCACGAATACTAAAAAGAGCCCTTCGGCAATGTACTGGTAAAACGTCATAGGATCCGTTCCTCCAACCGCTTGAGGATGTCATAGTGAAATGCCTCCCTGGAAAAGGCGGCAAGATTATATTCGTTGGAAAACTCCAGGGCCTGAGTCGGACAGACTTCTACACAGGTACCGCAAAGACTGCATTTTGTGAAATCCAGCGTAAACAGGGCCAATGTTTTTTTCTTTTTACCTTCCACCTTTTTACCTTCCACCCGGATACACTCGGAGGGACACGACCGTTCACACATTCCGCAGGCGATACACCGGAACGTATTTTTCTCCGGGTCCAGGACAAGATCGATATGCCCCCTGAAATTCGGCGTGATATCGATCTCTTCCCTTGGATACTGAACGGTTACGATGGGTTGACAAAATGCCTTAAGGGTCACCCCCAGACCTTCCACCAGGCTCTTTCCGCCGACAAACAGATCTGAAAAATAGCGCTTCATAGCTTAACCACCACCGCTGTTATCAAAATATTGGCCAAAGAAAAGGGCACCAGATACTTCCACGCAAAATTCAACAACTGATCGAAACGGACGCGGGGATAGGTCCACCGAATCATGATCATAAAAAACAACAGAAAATAAACCTTTAAGAAAAACCAGACAAAGCCCAGATACTCGCCATAGGGCAGGGGTGGTCCGTGCCAGCCTCCCAAGAAAAGAACCGTTGCCACGGACGCCACGGTGAACATGTTGGTATATTCTCCGAGAAAAAAGAGGGAGAACCCCATACCGCTGTATTCGGTGTGGAACCCGGCGGTGAGTTCGCTTTCAGCTTCCGGAAGATCGAAGGGCGCACGGTTGGTTTCAGCAACTCCGGAAATAATATAGATAATAAAGGCAAGCGGTTGTAGCACAATGAACCAGATGTTCTGCTGCGCGCCCACAATCTCCTTCAGGCTGAAGGTATTTGTCATGAGGACCACCGCAAGCATGGAGAGTAAAATCGGAATTTCGTAAGCAATGGACTGGGCCACGGCTCGCATGGCGCCGAACATGGAATACTTGTTATTGGAGCCCCACCCGGCCACCAAAATCGCCATGACATTTATGGAGGTCATGGAGACGATGAATACCAATCCCAAGTTAAGATCCCTTGCCTGGAGTTTTTCACTGAAGGGAATCACAAGAAGCGGTAAAATGACCGGTGTGAATGACAGAATCGGCGCGAGCCTGAAAAGGGTGCGATCAACGTTGACGGGAATGAGCAACTCTTTGCCCACAAGTTTTACCCCGTCAACAACCAACTGTAAAATGCCGTGAGATCCCACCTCCATGGGACCGGGGCGTCGCTGTACATGCCCTGCGATCTTTCGCTCCAGATAGCCCATCATAATGGCATTGAGAAAAATAAACGAAATGATAATGATGACGGCGAACACCATCCGGATCAATTCAGGAGGTAATGTCGAAAGAATTTCCATAAGTTATCGGTCTATTTCCGGTATCACCAGGTCCAGGCTGCCCATGATCGACACCAGATCGGGAAGCAGAATTCCCTCACCCAGCTCCGGAAGGCAGCTTAAGTTCGAATACGACGGAACCCTGATTTTTAAACGATAGGGAACCGAGGTTCCGTCGCCCACCAGGTAGTAGGAGAGTTCTCCCCGGGCAGCTTCAACCGCAAAATTGCAGTCGCCGGGAGCAAGTTTGATATTTTTGGGAACTTTGGACCGGACAGGCCCCTCCGGCAGCATGTCAAGGGCCTGCTCGATAATCCTTAAGCTCTGCTCCATTTCGCAAACCCTCACCATATACCGATCCAGACAGTCGCCTCTTTGTCCTACAGGCACTTTAAAGTCGAATTCCGGATAGACCGAGTAGGGTTCGTTTTTTCGAATATCATACGCGATGCCCGACCCCCTGAGGTTGGGACCGGTAATACCGTATCGAATGGCCATATCCCGCGAAATAATGCCAATGTTCTCCGTGCGCTTGATGAAGATAATATTTTTTGTCACCAGCTTTTCATACATATCGAAGCGCTTGCGCAGCCGTTTGATAAAAACCCGGGTGGCATCCACAAACTTGTCGTCGATATCCTGGGTAACGCCACCGAACCGGTAGTAACAATACGTAAGTCTGGAGCCGGTGATATCTTCCAGAATATCCAGGATATGTTCCCGGTCGTCAAACCCATAAAGGATCGGCGTAAAGGCCCCCAGGTCCAGAAGGTATGCCCCGAGCCATAGTAAATGACTGGCCACCCGGTTCAATTCGGAAGTGATTACCCGGATATACTCCGCCCGTTTGGGCACCTCGATGCCCGCCTTTTTCTCGATCAGAGAAACATACCCATGATTGTAGGGCAGCGCACAGACATAATCCATGCGCGCGGTATTGGGCATAAACCCCTGGCAGGGTCTGGACTCGCCCATCTTTTCGTGCATGCGGTGGATAAACCCTAAAATCGGCTGCGGGTCTAATACATACTCTCCGTCCATCTCCAGCACCACCAAAAGAACCCCGTGAGTACTGGGATGCTGGGGTCCCATATTTAAAAAAAATCGGTTATGTTCCTGAAACTGTGATTCGCGCATGATTGATGGATACATAACTATACGTCCGGTGAAGTCTCGTTCTCCATATCGGCCGTATCCGGACGTTGGGCCGACCAGGAAACCGCCTCAAATGATTTTAGTTTTTTCTCTTCCTTTAGCAACGGATGATAATCTTTGTCTTCTTCACAAAGAAGAAGGGGTTCGAGATTGGGATGATCACTGAACCGTATCCCATAAAAATCACGGGTTTCTCGTTCATGCCAGTTTGCCCCCTGGTAGATATGGCATATGCTGGGAACCGTCAGGTCCTCGGGCACGGACACGCGGGCTTTAACGCGACAAAGCCGGTCAAACGTTGCGAACTGGTAAACCACTTCCAGTCCGGAAGTTTTGTCCTCCTCCCCGGTCTCTGGCAGGACATGAAACCCGGTGACGAAAACAAGGTAAAATCCGTGATCATAGGCGGTTTGGGCAAATTCTCGAACCGTTTTCACGGTCAGCGCAACGTCCAGATGATACCCCCGCTGATCAAAATCGGTCTCCGTGACATCACCCCCGAGATTTCTCACATGGGTATTGAAATTCTCATATGTCTCCATCATAACTCCAATCCTTTGACCTTTCGTTGGGGAACATCCGGATGGCGGTTCTGGGGCATGGGATGACGCACGCCCGTAATCTTTTCCTGAAGTTTGAGGATGCCTTCCAACAGACCTTCGGGCCGGGGAGGACAACCGGGAACATACACATCCACCGGGATGAGCTTATCCACGCCTTCGATAATATTATAGTTTTCCTTTACATTGAATGGTCCCCCGGAAATCGCGCAGTTGCCCATAGCAATCACCCATTTGGGAGAAGGCATCTGCTCATAGAGGGTGAGCAAAACCGGAGCGAGTTTCCGGTTCACCGTACCGGCGACGATCATCAAGTCGGACTGCCGGGGTGAGGGACGGAACACCTCTGCTCCGTAGCGGGAGATGTCAAACCGGGCCATGCCGGTTCCCATCATCTCGATAGCACAGCAGGCAATCCCGAAGGTCATGGGCCATAGGGAATTGGCCTGGCACAATTTCAACAATTTGTCGGTCAGGTCCAGGCGCAGCAACGGTCCGGCATCAAGGTTCATGCGGTCGTGGGAAAGGCCGGCATAACATTCCGCCTTAATCCGTTCCGTATAGGACTCCAAATCCGGCTTAATTACCGGACGGTTCGTTTTCTCTTCCACGTAAAGACTCCTTTGGCCCATGCATACACAATGGCCAGGGTTAAAATGCCGATAAAGATAAAAATCTCTATCACGCCACGGGCACCCGACACCTTGTCAAAAGATGCCGCAACCGGGAACAGGTACAAAACATCAACATCAAACGCCAGAAAGATCAGAGCATACAGATAATATGCGATGCCGTAACGATAATCCCAGGCTTTACCATACGTATCCATCCCGCATTCATAGGTGTTGAGGGATTTTTTCAGATGGGTCCGTTTCGGACGAATAAACCAATTCACAATGAACGGCGCAAATCCTCCAATGAAACCGACCATGAGGAAAAGAAATATATACATATAATCTATCAGAGACGCTTCCGTCATTTCCGCCCTCCCGGATAATTTAGGAATAACACCCGATGGCAATATCAATGGTTCGGTCGGGGCCATTAAAAAAGACTAAAAATTTTTAGCGAAAAAAATTTTTAGTCTTTTTAGGTTCATCATTTTTAATGCGCGTTTCATCCTCACATCAAATTAATTTTAGAAAAAGATATATTTTCTTTGTGAATATTTCCAACAAAACGAATTGAAATTAAAGGACTGATATTCACCGCGGAGTTTTCAGCAACTCCTATTTTGTGGTACCGTGATATTTTAATCATAAATTTTTAAATTGCAAGAATTTTATCCGTATAAATATTTCTTAAATTCAAAAAACTTCCCGCAAAGCAAATCCCATCTGATGATAACCAAAGTCTTGGTCCTCTGGACCAAGGCTTTTGCTGTTTATATCCAGATTTCGAGTTTGAGGAAGCGGAAGAACAGGAAAAACAGAACAATTGCCAATGCAATCTTCAGCGTTTTTTCACTGAAAAGCTTCTGAGCACGGCTTCCCAGCATGCCTCCAACAAAACCGCCAATGATAATAGCAATAAAAATATACATGTCAGGCCAATATTGATTCACCGCATAGCCGATAAAAGAACCGATACTGGAGAAGCACGTCCCAATAAGGGCAATGGGGACCGCCACATACATGGGGAGGGCAGCAATTGTTGTCATGATAGGAACCAACAGGAAACCTCCGCCGATACCGAATGACCTCGCGATTATACCGACAAAAACGCCGATGATGCCGAAAAGAAGGGGGTTAATTGTAAAATCTTCACCCCAGAACTTAAACTGATAATTGGTGAGGCCTGTTTTGACCGGTTCAATCTTGCCCATCACGGCGCTGCGCCCTTCAGCTTTAGCCCTGGCAACTTCTTCATTGAACTTTTTCACCATGGCCTTGATGGCCTTTCTTTTTTCCATAACCTTTGGGGTCAGTTCATACAGGGTTCTGAGGCCCATAAGCACTACCAGAACGGCCAGCCACTCCTTATATGATGACATAGGCAGATATTGGGTCGCATACTTTCCCAGCCATATGGAACCGAGTAAAATACCTGCGCCAAAGGAAAGGCCTATTGGCCATGCCACACGTCTTTCAACAATCGCATACCTGTAAAATGACCCTAAAGGAGAAAACAAAGTTAACCCCACGTTTGATGATCGAAGAACGTTGGCAGCATTGATACCGATAGGACCCATGGTATTTACAACCATAACCTGGTAAGCTGACATGAGCATGCCGCCGGCCGCGCCGATCATAGAAAACCAGGCACCCACAATAATAGCGCCAATGATAATCCATATCGGGTTCATGTAACGCCCACCTCTTTTCAGCCAGAAACCCTTTGGTGCCAAATTATAAGACCCGATTTTTGCGCCGTTTATCGTAACATCAAACTTATAATTGGGAGGTGTGTGTCGAAAAGATTTAAAAGAAGCCTTAAATTTCCCTGTGGTTTTGTCCAGATCGATTGACGTGCCCTTATCCCAATAGTTCCCGGATTTGCCGTAATCTCCCATAACACTTCGTGCAAAGATTACGATTTTGCCCACTTTTGTCATTTCTTTGGTAACGGTATTAATGCCGTAATCGCTTTCATGCAGGAACTTAAAAAAATTCCACTGCTCTTTAGTATTCAAACCCGGCAACATGCTTTTGGCTTCAGCATCAAGTTCTCCAAACGGCGATAACTTGAACATGGTGGTTGAATAAATTCCACCCATAAAAGACGGGCCGCCAAATTTCTTATCAACTTTCTTGCCAAATTTACCCGGATCGGTTGTCACCATATAGTAAAGAATAGGAACTGTTGTATCATTATTAAAACCGATTTTTTCGCCCTCTTTTTTAAATTTTATACTCTCATGAACACCGGTTGTGTCTTTAGGTGCAAAGGCCTCTTGAGATGAAACAGCGATGTAAAGATCCTGACCGGGATCAATGGTCCCCTCTATTGTTACCATATCGCCGGCCCTGTATTCCGATGCGGAAATGGTGGCCGAAGGACTGCAAATGCCCGCGCCTGCAAAAATGAAGATCAAACTGATTGATAATAATACGTTAAACAATAAAGACTTTTTCATTATCCTCCTCCTTTTAACTTAATAAAATTATTTGCCAATATTGCGCCAAGTCCGCTAAAGACCGCCCCGATGGCAATTAAAAAAATTAACTCATTCATATAAATGGGATAAAAGTCCATGAGGTTAAAAAAAATGATGTTTATGAACAAAACAGTAATGATGACCATCAGAATACCGGAGCCTACGGCGGAGATTCTTTCATGTTTTAAGCGATTGTTTGTCCTGTTTATCAGGTTATACCCTGTTAATGCGGCATTGAAACCGATGACCCAAGACAGAAGTTTTTCGATTGTACCGTAAGACATCAAGGTCGTAAAAAAAACGACAAGAAGCAGGGACCCCAAGATCCCCACAATGATAGAATAAGCAATTTTTTTGAATAGATCTGATCTGTTCATTATCCATAAACAGACATTTGTATATTCCATAAGATTAATAACCCCTCACGTTTTTCCATTCAACACTCGATGTCGGACATTCGATGTTGGACGTTTATTCTTTTTCAGTAAAGCTTCCACGGTCCATCCGACGCAAAAATAATTTAGTGTTTATGCGTGAACGGTTACCACCCACCGCTTTCCAACTCATATGCGATAGGAACCACGGGCCTTCAAAAAAACTAGTAAATGGATGTAGCGGAATAGATGCTTTCTACATAGCAAACTATATGCCACCAGAAACCCGGCCCTTGTGTTTAAAACACGAGGCCGGAGGGAGTTTAAATTTATAATATTAAATCAATAGGATATCCTGAACATGGGGGAGAAAGGAAAGAGTTCCAACAATTCGGGTCAAGGATCTTGAAAACATGATGGACTGCCATAAAATAATTGCAATTATTTCCAACTTATTTATTTTATTGTCATTTCAAGAAAATATACAGTGCAATAAAAAAATTCGGTGCAATAAAAAAAATGCGGCTGTTTTATTCTGCTATCAACTTTATTATGAAAAACGCGCTATAGATTTGGATGAAAAATTGGCCTATCTGCTTATAACTACAGTATATTATAGAAAATTAAACTTTTTCAAAAACTTGCAGCAGGTAATCCTTATCGCTGGTATGAATATTGCTATCCAACTATTGGAGTATTGCATATTCTGTTTGAAAAAAAACTATGATTTAGAAAAAAACCTTTAACATTTTTTTAGTCTCAATTGTTATAATTTTTTGATAGATACGGAGGAGTGCCATGGAAAAAGAAGTGTACAGCTTATGTTTTATGTGTTCAGTACGATGTCCGATCAAGGTACTGGTTAAAGACGGACAGGTCAAATGGATAGAGGGCAATCCTCATGTGCCCGGCATAGAGGGAAGTCTGTGTCCCCGCGGTGCTGCAGGAACCTCTATGCTCTACGACAATGAAAGAGTGAAGTCACCCCTGATCCGGGTTGGTGACAGGGGGTTAGGGCATTGGAAAAAGGCCAGTTGGGAAGAGGCCCTTGATTATGTGGCGGATAAGCTGAAGCAGATCATTGAAGCGTATGGAGGTCATAGTGTTGTTATTGGCGAGCGCACGCAACTGGCAACCCATGTCACAAAAACATTTCTTAAAGCGATCAAATCTCCGAATCATTTTACTCACGATGCGCTTTGCAAAGGCTCGGTAAATACGGCGTGCCGCTCTCTTTTCGGCTATACAGACGCCCAGATGGGTCTGGATTACGCGAATACAAAACATATTGTTCTTTATGGGCGCAATTTATTTGAATCCATCGCCGTTAAAGAAGTAAAAAATATGATGAAAGCATTGGAAAAGGGTGCAGAGATAACCTATATCGATCCCAGGGTAACCGTAACCGCTACTAAGGCCCGTCGGTACTGGCAGATTCGTCCGGGCACCGATCTCGCTCTCAACTATGCCCTTATTCATGTAATACTTAAAGAAGGATTGTACGATGCTGAATATGTTGACAAATGGGTATTGGGTTTAAATGAACTGCAGGATTTTGTTCATCCATATACCCCGGAATGGGCTGAAAAAGAAACCAACATTGCAGCCGGGGCAATCGTAGATCTGGCGAGGAGGATTAGTAAGGAAAAGCCCAATGTCATCTTTCATTTCGGCTACAGAGGTGCAAGTCATACAAATGAAATTTACATGCGCCGTTCTATAATGATTTTGAATTCTCTCATGGGAAGTATTGAAGCAAAAGGCGGTTTCTTTTTCAAGAAAGGTCCGGGAGAACTAGGGGGTAAGCCTGCAAAAAAGCTTACGGAACGAGAGTTCCCCAAGATTGAGGTTCCCCGATTTGACAAGGTGGGCACACCTGATTTCCCGCTGCCTGATCCCAACCACGGCGTAGCCCAGATGCTGCCACATGCTATCCTAAATGAAGACCCCTATCCCATAAAGGCGTTTATTGCCTATCGTTTTGAGCCATTAATGTCCATACCGGATAATAGTCTTACTAAAAAAGCCCTGGAGAAGCTGGATCTGATCGTCGCTATGGATGTCAACTACAGTGATATCGCATGGCATGCAGATGTAATTTTACCGGAATCTACCTATCTTGAACGAACGGACTCAATTCAACAGGTCAATGGACTCAAGCCGCAGATGTTTTTAAGAAAACAAGCCGTACCGCCCCGCTATGATACCCGTGAAGGGGCAATGATCCTTAAACAGATCGGTGAGCGCATTGGCATCGGAGAATACTTTCCTTATGAAAATATGGAAGAACTGGTGCGTTGGCAACTTGAAGGAACAGGCTTCACCTTAGAGGATTTTGACGCAAAGGGATTTGTAGCTTATGGCAAAAATCAGATTTTTTGGGATCGCAAAGACGCACTTAAATTCAAAACTCCGTCGGGTAAGATCGAATTTAAATCATCCCTTTTGGAGAACGCGGGATTCGAATCTTTTCCGGCCTATGAGACCATTCCTTCACCACAAAAAGATCAGTTCAGACTTGTGGTCGGACGAAATGCTCTTCACACCCATGTTTCGACACAGAACAATCCATATTTGAATGAACTCTGTTCGGAAAACGTGATCTGGATCAACAAAGAAAAGGCCGAAGCGCTTGGCATTGCAGATGGTGATACCGTTGAAGTGGCTTCCAAGGTGGGTAAAGGCAAAATTAATGCTTTTGTGACCGATCTCATCCATCCGGAGGCTGTTTTCATGCTCCATGGTTTTGGCCATGAATCGGAAAAGGCGACCCGATCTTATCAAAAAGGCATTAACGATGCACTGCTCCAGGAGAATATCTCCGATATGATCGGCGGCAGTCCGGCGTTTCATGACACGTTTGTAACCATAAAACCCGTATGAGCGATTGATTTGTCTGATAGTGGACTTTCCATGGATCAAGGTTTTATAAAAATTCTTATATCTTCAATGATCAATCTTAAATCCCGATTGGAGGATAACAATGAGCAAATACTTTATGTTGCAGGACCAACAGAAATGTATCGGTTGTCACAGCTGTGAAATTGCCTGCAAAAGCACCAAACTTTTACCGCCGGAGGCGAGGCCTTGCCAGGTAATTACTGTCGGCCCCAAGTTTTTTGACTTCAGACCGCGGGCATCTTACATATTTATGCCCTGTTTTCACTGTGAAAACCCGTGGTGCATTGCTGCGTGTCCCACAGGAGCCATGCAGAGACGGCCGCATGATGGAATCGTTTTTGTGGATCACAACCTCTGTGTCGGCTGTAAGACTTGTATTTCCGCTTGCCCCTGGGGTGCGCCACAATGGAATCCTGAGACAGGTAAAGTTGTCAAATGTGACTACTGC
>Ga0316577_10000125_pt1 | contig 22427 bp, 18 predicted proteins | sample S5NA_FD_203073 | JGI IMG/M metagenome (GOLD analysis project Ga0316577, IMG submission 203073) | Rhizosphere microbial communities from salt marsh grasses in Alabama, United States - S5-7_050615r2r1 | ecosystem: Host-associated > Plants > Roots > Rhizosphere | place: USA: Alabama | collected... | reverse complement strand
GGGGAGAACGTCGTCACCATCGCCTGCGGCCCGCCCATCGCCATCCACTTTATCACGCTCAGCTTGCTCAAGTTGGGCTACACGCTCGATCAGATGCTGACGACGCTGGAGGCCCGTATGCACTGCGGCATCGGCAAGTGTGGACGCTGCAACATGGGGGAAAAGTTTATCTGTTCCGATGGCCCAGTTTTCTGGCAGAACGAGATTGCCGAGTTTCTGGAGAGTGACGTGTAGGTTGGTAGATTGTAAACTGGGACTGCTTCCGCTACCGGTCTACCATTTATCGGACAAGGAGACGCACTATGAAGATTGGAGTCTACGTATGCCACTGCGGCAGCAACATCGCCGGGAAGGTCGACGTCGCCCAGGTATCCGAGTGGGCGGGCGCGCTGCCCGGCGTGGCCGTGGCCCGCAATTACGAGTTCATGTGCTCGCAGGTGGGCCAGGAACTGATCAAGGACGACATCCGCGAGCAGGGGCTCGACCGAGTGGTGGTGGCCTGTTGCACGCCCCGTATGCACGAGCCGACGTTCCAGCGAGCGTTGGCCGAGAGCGGGCTGAACCCCTACTACTTTGAGCAGGCCAATATCCGCGAGCAGTGCTCCTGGGTCACCGACGATCCGGAGAAGGCGACGGAAAAGGCCAAGTCGCTGGTCGCCGGCGCCGTCGCGCGGGTGCGCCACCACCGGGCGCTGGAGCCACAGAGAGTACCCATCAACCCGGCGACCTTGGTCGTGGGCGGGGGCATCACGGGCATCCAGGCCGCGCTGGAATTGGCGAACGCCAACTATCCGGTCATCCTGGTAGAGCGGGAGCCGTCTATCGGGGGCCGTATGGCCCAACTGGACGAGACGTTCCCCACCCTCGACTGTAGTGCCTGAATTCTCGGGCCAAAAATGATGGATGCCGGTCGGCATCCCAACATCAATCTCCTGACCTACAGCGAGGTCGAAGAGGTTTCGGGATACGTGGGCAACTTTGTGGTCAAGGTGCGCAAGCGGGCGCGCTCGGTGAACGAGGAACTGTGCACCGGCTGTGGCTCGTGCGAGGAAAAGTGTCCCGGTCGGGTGGTAGACGAGACGGGGTTCAACGTGGGGATGGGCAAGCGCAAGGCCATCTATCGGCCCTTTGCCCAAGCGGTGCCCCCGATTCCCGTGATCGACCGCGAGCACTGTATATTTTTCACCCGGGGCAAGTGCAAGGTGTGCGAAAAGGTATGCCCCACCGGCGCCATCGATTACGAGCAAGAGGACGAGATCTTGGAGCTGGAGGTGGGCAACATCATCGTGGCCACCGGCTACGATCCCTTCGACGCCAAAAGGCTGACCGCCTACGGCTACGGGCGCTACCCCAACGTCTTTACCAGCATGGAGGTGGAGCGCATGTTGAGCGGCTCCGGTCCCACCGGCGGCAAGATCGTCCTGCGCGATGGCGAGACGGTGCCAGAGAGCGTGGCCGTGATCCACTGCGTAGGCAGTCGCGACGAGAACTTTAACGAGTACTGCTCCAAGGTGTGCTGCATGTACTCGCTCAAACAGGCGCATCTGGTGCACGACAAGACCGGCGCACGCATGTACCAGTGCTTTATGGACATGCGCACCGGCGGCAAGGCGTACGAGGAGTTCTACAAGCGCCTGCAGAGGGAGGGTGTGACCTTTATCAACGGCCGCCCAGGCGAGATTCAGCCCGAGGGCGACAAGCTGGTGGTAAGCGTCGAGGACCGGGCGCTGGGGCGGCTGATGCGGCTGCCGGTCGACATGGTCATCCTGAGCATCGGCCTGGAGGCCCGCAGCGACGCACGGGAGGTAGCCAAGCTGTTCTCCATAAGCGTCGACGAGAACGGCTGGTTCAAAGAAAAGCACCCCAAGCTCGACCCGGTGGCGACGATGACGGGTGGCGTATTCATCGCCGGCTGCTGCCAGGGCCCGCGCGATATCCCCGATTCGGTGGCGCAAGGGTCCGCGGCGGCGGCGCGGGTGCTCACCTTTATCCGCCAGGGCGAAATCGAGGGTGAGGCCGCCACCGCGCTGGTAGACGAGATGATGTGCGTAGCCTGCACCCAGTGCGTGCAGACCTGCCCCTACACGGCCATCGAGATGGTGGACTATCGGGGCGGCCAGGTGGCGCACGTCAACGAGGCGCTGTGTCAGGGCTGCGGCACCTGCGCCGGGACGTGCCCCTCCAAGGCCATCACCCTGCGCCACTTTACAGACCATCAGCTAGTGGCCGAGATGATCGGAGCGATGAACGTGATGTGGGAGATGGAGGAAGCGGAGGTGGCGGCATGAGCGAGCGACCATACGAACCCAAGATCGTCGGATTCCTCTGCAACTGGTGCAGCTATGCCGGGGCCGATCTGGCGGGGTCGGCCCGACTAAAGTACCCGCCCAATCTCAAGATCATTCGTGTCCCCTGCTCGGGACGCATCTCGCCTGAGCTGATCATCCGCACCTTCAAAGAGGGCGCAGACGGCGTGATGATGCTGGGCTGCCACATCGGTGACTGCCACTATAGCACCGGCAACCACCGCACCGCCCGCCGCATGCCGGTGCTCAAGAAATTGCTCGAGTTCACCGGCATCGAACCGGAGCGATTCTTAGCCAAGTGGGTGGCTGCCTCGGAGGGCGGGCTCTTTGTGGAGACAGTGCAAGAGTTCACGGAGAAGCTACGCGCTCTACCGCCGATGCAGGAGGTGTGGGAGCAAGCCGCCCAGCAATGAATCGCAGAGAGCAAAGAGACAAGGGGGACTCATCACCCTGGAACGATAGCCCGCTGAAGCGGGCTTCATTCTTTGAGCCGGGTGATGAATCACCCGGCGGCTTGACTGGCATCATCCTAGCCGGGGGGAAGAGCCGCCGCATGGGCGGACGCAACAAGGCCTTCCTCGAACTGGGTGGTCGTCCACTGATCGAGATCGTCATCGGGCACTTGCAAAGCGTGTGCGCCGAGGTACTGGTCGTGGCAGGCGATACAAGCCCTTACACCAAGCTGGGTATTCCGCTGGTCGAGGACCGGTTTCGCAGCGTGGGCGTGCTGGGCGGTCTGCACGCCGGGTTGGAGGCAGCATCTCACGAATTGACCCTTGTCGTCGGCTGCGATATGCCCTTCCTCAATCCCAGACTGCTTCGGACTTTGGCGGATTGGGCAAAAAAATACGACGTGGTGGTGTTGCGACATGCCCCCCCTGTCCCTCCGGGGCATCCCCCCCGCAGGGCGGGGACTGAGGGGGGGCAGTACATCGAACCCCTTCACGCCGCATACCGTCGCACGTGTCTCCCGGCAATAGAGGCCGCCATCCACGCCGGGGAACGGCGCATCATCTCCTTCTTCACCCACGTCCGTGTGCGCTATTTGACGCCTGCCGAGATCGCTTCCATCGATCCCGACCTGCGTTCCTTCCGGAACATTAACACACCCGAGGAGTGGGAGGCGGTGCAGGAGGGATGGCAGCGTCAATCCAAGGGATGAACCTTGGGGTCACGCCTCGAAAATCTCGCGCACGCGGGTGGCGACGGCCTGGCCGAGCTTACGGTGTTCCTCGGCGTCCAGGTGGATGGCGTCGAGCTTGCTCGACACGATGGCCTCCGCCGTGTCCAGAAACTCGCAGCCCAGCTCCTGTGCCACGCGCCGGAACTCGCGGGAGAAATTCTTCGATTTCTCCTCAGCCCCTGTGAACATCTCGACAAAGTCTGTCTCGTCCAACTCCTCGGTCGGTGGGGGCGCCAGCAGCAGCACCTTGGGAGCCTCCCCGTTGGGGCCGGTCTCGCTCTTTTGCACGATTCGGACGAGCACTCCGGCCCCCTGGGCGATGTCGAACGCCCCCACGCCAAAGCGCCGCTTGAGGTCATTCGTTCCAAGCAGGATCACCACGAGGTCAATCGGCTGGTGACTTTCCAGGCAGGGGAGCAGATACGTCCGGCCATTTTTGTGGATGCCTTCGACCGGGTCATCCCAAACGGTCGTCCGACCGCCTAACCCTTCCTCAATGACCAGATATCCTTCGCCGAGCGCATTCCTGAGCACGCCGCCCCAGCGCTCGTCCCTGCCGTATCGATCCTGTGTCGATGGACTGTACCCCCACGTGTTCGAGTCGCCGTAACAGAGTATCGTTTTCATGTATGCCAGCTCCTCACAGCCCAAGCAGCCAACGCTAAGGCTGATACGAGTTCACAAAGTTGTCGTATACGTCGGGACACATCCCGTTATAGTACTGGAACTCGGCCAAGTCCCAGGTATCTGGGTTGTAGGGGCGACCACTGGCCCCACCAGCCATGCGGGTGTTGCACTGCTCGGTGCCATAGTGATCAAAGTTCCCTTCATAGCCGAACGAGTGCATCGTCTCGTGGATGATGACCGAGGATCCAAAATAGGTCCGGCTGGAAGCGTACAGATCGTCCACCGCATCGGAACACATAGAGTAGCCGAATCTCTCCACACAGGTGATCCCGTCCCGATTGCGGCACTCGCCGCCGAAGGAAGTATCCTGCACGGGTACTTCTGCTAACGAGGAGCCGTAACCGCACCCGGCGTAGCGATGACTCCAGTGCTGGACGGAGATATAGACCCTGTTGTCGCCTACTACGGGCGAGTTGAAGGTGTTCCTAAAGCCCGGCGGACCTGCCAGCGAGAAGGCGTATCCCCCGTACGTGCGCGCCTGATCCCCATCACCGTAGGAAAAGATGATGATTCCATTGGGCAAACTGCCAGCGTGGTCCTGAATGTAGGTCACCGCCAGGTCGCTGACGTTTCCCGGGCTGGTGCTCTCGACGAAATCGACCATTGCATAGGAAAAGCTTGTCAACTCCATCAAGATAGCGCCAGCCTGGTTCACCAACTCCTGGGCCTGCTCGTAGGTCACCGGCTCCGAATCCAAGTCGACGATCACAGCCCAGGTAAAGACGCCGAGCGCCGTCCGGGTAGTTGGCACCGGCGTGTCGGTCGGCAAGGGGGGAATGGTCGGAATAGGAGTATCGGTTGGCACATCGGTTGGCACACCGGTCGGTATATTGGTCGGAATCAAAGTTGGCAAGATGGTGCCAGTGGGCGCGGGAGCCTCGGTCGCCACGCTAGCCAAGGTTGGGGTTGATGTAGCTGAGTCGACCAGCACAGAAGTGACGGTCGGTATGTCGATTGGCGTGGGAGTTGGCAGGCACGATAAGGTTACCAGCAATATCCCCAACGCAGCCACCATCACCTTGATACGGGATACGATACGCCCTTTGCCGTGTTCTCTCGTCGTTTCACTTTCTCGTCGTCGTTCTCGTGACATCGCTTCCTCCTGCTTCTGTTTTCGAGCCTGCCGACGATTATAGAACAGCTTGTTACGAAAGAAAAGCCCCAAGACCACCGTGTTGCGTCAAGGCCTTCCTGTCGATCACAACCCATCAGACTTCGAATCGCCGAGTCATTTTTCTCCTCGCCGTGGGTTGATCGTTCTTCTCGTAGGGCATGAGCGCGCAAAAGTGCTGCCCTCGCGGTCAATCAGCCAAGCTCTTGATTGGGACAATGCGAACGCTTGACAGGCGAGTTTATTCATGATAATATCTGTCGAAACGATTCGACAAGGTATACCCTTTACGATAAGGGCGATCGCATTCGGAAAATCACTCCCCACTTCGCAGATCAAAGATATGCAATCGAGACATTTGCCCCGCCGAGCTTTTCCGCTTGTTTTCAGGGAACGTACTCGCAAAGCCGGTCAGAAGCAGGTGTCTCAAGTCGCAATTTAATGAACTTCTTGACAAGCCACAGGGATTGTGATATATTTGACTTGAGAGCGCTCCCAAAACCAAAGCCCATTTCCGCCTTTCCTGTATGAGCAGATATTCTCGTTCCGTTTGAGAGCGCTCCCGGGAGGAGATTTGACCTCTATATTCAAAGAGGTAGCCCAACTGGCTGGTGTGTCTCACTCTACAGTCTCTCACATCATCAACGACCACCCTACCCATTGCAACGCTTTCCCACATAACTCCACGAGACAGCTATGCCTACAATGCTAGATGTGGCCAAGCGCGCCGGTGTTGCCCCGAGCACCGTCTCTTATGCAATAAATGGCACGCGGCCTATATCTGAAAAAACTCGGCAGCGCATTTTTGCAGTGATGGATGAGTTAGGATATCGTCCACACGCCCTCGCGCGCGGCCTGGCCAGCAAGCGAAGCAGGATCATCGCCCTGCACTTTCCCGTATCTGAACGCGGTTTGGGCATCACAGAACTCGAGTTTGTCACGAGTGCGGCTGATGCTGCCACAGAAAACGGTTACAATCTGGTGCTGTGGCCATCTGAATTGCACGACCAGAACAAACTGCGGCAGTTGACCCAGCAAGGTCTAGTAGACGGCATGATTATCATGGAAGTGTGCTTGAAAGATGAGCGCATCGACTTGCTGCGCGAGATCGATTTTCCCTTTAGCATGATCGGACGGTGTGCGGACGCAGAGGACATCGGCTACGTAGACATCGATTTCGCCAAGACCCTACAAGACACAATCAACTATCTTGCCGAGTTAGGGCACAAACACATCGCCTTCTTGAACCAATCCCAGGAGATATTCGACTCGGGCTACGGCCCAGCCGTGCGAGCACAGGCCGGCTTCGAGCAGGCGATGAGGGAGGCTGGGCTGGAAGGCGTCACGTGTTTCTGTCACGCTACACCGCGAGCCGGGCACGAGGCATTCAACGATCTATTGGGCAAATGTCCAGATCTGACCGCTATCGTAGCTATGAATGACCGCGCCATACCAGGCATTATGCAGGCCGTCGCCGACCGAAGCTGGCTCATCCCCCAGGATCTTTCGATAGTTGCCATCATCTCATCAGCGCACATAGCCGAGATGATGATGCCGCCCTTGACGACGGCGGATGCGCCGACCACTGAGCTGGGGCGTCTGGGAGCCGAACTATTGATCCAGCAATTGGAAGAGCGGGAAAAGAGCGCGGCACGCGTGTTGTCGCCGTGCCATTTCGTCTCGCGCGGCAGCTCTGGCCCCTGCTATAGGAACGCGTGAAGGGAGTCGGTAGAATCCCTGATAATCCTATCGTCAAGACGTTTGTAGAGAATTGTGTCTATGGTTCCTATGACCCCGAATTGAATCAGGCCGCATCACATGAGCCCCGTCAGTCCGAGTGCACTGACGAACCCAGAGGAGAAGAGGAGGTGGTATTAGGAGAGAGAGCATAATCCCAACGCAGCACAGACCTTTGCCAGGTTTTTACCTGGCCGGAGGAGTCTGTGTACCAAGCTATGTGGAAAACCCCACATACCTAGTTTACCCGACTAGACCGATTACAAAACTAAGGAGGACATGATGAATAGCAAGAAAATCAGCCGTCGCGAGTTCATTCAACTGGGCGCACTGACGGCAGCAGGCGCGGCCCTCGCAGGGTGCTGCCCGCCGGCGACCGAGACACCCGCCGCAGACACCCCAGTGCCACCGGCGACGGAAAGGCCGAAGCCGACCGAGGTTGCAGTGGAGCAAGCGACCGAGGTACCCCCAATAGAAAGCGCATACAGTGAATCTGCCATGCTGACCGAAAAGGTCGACGCCGGCGATCTACCCCCGGTCGACGATCGGTTGCCCACCAATCCGCGGGTAATCGAGAGTCTTGGGGATGAGCCGGGCTATTACTGCGACGAGATGATCACCGGCTTTGTCGGCGCCAGCCCAGAGTGGGGCGCGTTCCTGTACACCTCCGCCTGGGAGCACCTGGTGAGCTGGGCGCCCGACTTTGGCAGCTACGTGCCCAACCTCGCCGAGAGCATCGAGGTCAGCGACGACGTGACGGAGTATACCTTCCACCTGCGCAAGGGCCTCAAGTGGTCGGATGGCGTGGACTTTACCGCCGACGACATTACATTCTACATCGATGACGTGATGTTCGACCCCGACCTCAGCCCGGCAGGGCCTGGGGCCGACTGGCTGCCCGCGGAGATGGCAGAGGATTTCAAAGCCGAAAAGATCGACGACTACACCATCAAGTTCATCTTCTCCGCGCCCTACGGCACTCTTCTGTACAACCTGGCCGCATGGCAGGGCCGCTACTTTGCCATGTACCCCAGACACTACCTGGAGCAGTTCCACGCCAAGTACAACGAGGACATCGACACTCTCATCGAAGAGGACGGCGACGTCACCGACTGGATGGCCCTGTTCTTCAAGTACGGGCCGGATAACTGGGCCAACCCCGGCCGCTGGTATCAATATCCGGAATTCCCTTCTCTGTACGCCTGGGTCACCACTCAGCCGCTCGGCACCGGCACGCAGATCCGTCTGGAGCGCAACCCCTACTACTACAAGGTGGATATGGATGGCAACCAACTGCCCTACATCGACAAGCAACTGGGTATCTCTTACCAAGACGCCGAGAGCCGCACCCTGGCCATGTTGAACGGCGACCTGGACTTTGTCAAGGACCCCGGTAACGAGAACCGTATCCTCTACCACGAGGCGATGGACGAGGGCAAGCCGATCCAGATCAAGTACCCGCTATCGGATGGCGGCAACACCAACACTATCCATTTCAATCAGACCATCGACGACCCGGTGAAGGCCCCGGTCTTTGCCAGCATAGACTTTCGCATCGGCATGTCCTATGCCATCAATCGTGAGGAGATCATCGAGATCGTCCACAACGGCCAGGGCATGCCCGCCCAACACGCGCCGCTGAACGAATCCCCGTTCTACATCGATGGCATGGACACGCAATACGTTGAGTACGATTTACCGTTGGCTAACGAGTATCTCGACAAGGATCTGCCGGAGAAGGACGCCGAGGGCTTCCGCCTGGGCAGTGACGGCAAACGCTTCCAGATCATCTTTACGGTGCAAAACGATCTATCCTACGGCACGGACTGGGTGCAGATCGCCGAGCTGCTGATCGGCTACTGGAAAGAGGTAGGCGTCGAGGTGTTGCTGAACTCGATACCCGGCCCGCAGCACGACGAGCTCAGGAGGGATAACCTCTTCGAGGGCACGATCTATACCGGCGAGGGCGGCGCAGGGGTTACCCCCCTCATCGACCCGCGGTATTACGTCCCGATGGAGTATATGGGCTTCTTCGGCCTCGGCTGGTATAGCTGGCGTACACCCGATCCGGAAGGCGGGACAGAAGCAGTCGAGCCGCCACAGTGGGCCAAGGATGCCCGGGCCAAGTACGACGACGCGCTAAAGCAGCCGACCTTTGAGTTGCAGTTGGAAAAGATGCGCGAGGTGATCACAGAAGCCAAGGAACGTTTCTACGTCATGGGCATCTCCCGCAATGCCCCGCTGTTCTATCCGTTCAGTGCCCGTCTGGGCGGCATTCCAGAAACGTGGTACGACGGTTGGATCGAGGGCGTGCAAAAGATCCTGTATCCCGAGCAGTGGTTCATCAAGGAGTAACGTTTCTCTGATCGTGTGTGCTCCGGCGCGCGAGTGCCGGAGCACACCGCTCAAAATTTCGCAAATTGTGGGGGCAGACGCATGTGGAAATATCTATTAAGACGCTCTCTATACATGGTGTTTACCGTCTGGGTGATTTCGATCATCTCGTTCGTCGCGATCCAACTCCCGCCGGGCGACTTTGTGACTAACCTGGTCAATCAAATGATCAGCAGTGGGGGCAGAGAGTTGACACCCGAGTACGAGGCTCAGTTGCGAGAGCTTTACGGGCTCAACCAGCCGGTGTACATACAGTACTACAAGTGGATGCGCAACATCTTGACCAAGGGTGAATTCGGGTGGTCATTCGTTTACCGGCGAGACGCGGTGGAACTGATCACCGAGCGCATGCCCATGACGTTTGCGCTCTCGTTCAGCAGCTTTATCCTCGTCTGGGTGATCGCTTTGCCCATCGGTATCTATTCGGCGGTGAACCAATATTCCATAGGCGATTACTTTTTCACCTTTCTGGGATTCATCGGCCTAGCCGTGCCCAGCTTTTTGCTGGCGCTCGTCTTTTTGTTCGTCAGCCAGAGGTATTTTGACCAGGCGATGATCGGTCTGTTCTCACCGGAATTTGCCGACGCACCGTGGAGCTGGGCCAAGCTGCTTGATATGTTCAAGCACCTGTGGATCCCCGTCCTCCTGATCGGTTTGGGTGGCACCGCCGGCCTGATCCGCACCATGCGCGCCAACCTACTTGACGAGTTGAACAAGCCTTACGTCGAGACCGCGCGCTCCAAGGGGCTTACTGAGACAAAGCTGCTCATAAAATATCCCCTGCGCCATGCTTTGAACCCGTTCATCAGCACCATCGGCTGGACGCTGCCGGGCCTGATAGCCGGGGAGGTGATCGTGGCGATCGTGCTCAACCTACCCACCTCTGGCCCGGTGCTATATAGTGCGCTTCAACAACAGGATATGTACGTCGCCGCCGGTTTCATCCTGTTGCTCAGCGTTCTGACCGTGATCGGCACTTTTGTTTCAGATGTCCTGCTCGCCATGCTGGATCCACGCATCCGTTTGCAATAGAGGTTGACTATGACTCAAGCTGTCTCTCCCGAAACCCAGAGCGTCGATCTGACACCCAAACTTGACCACGAAGACGTCGAGCGCGTCAAGGTAGACGTCGCCTCCCAATGGCAGTTGATGTGGTGGAAGTTCAAGCGCCACAAGATGGCCATGGTCGGCGGGGTTGTCGTAATAGCATATTACCTTGTGGCATTGTTTGCCAACTTTTTCGCCCCGGTTCATTTTCAGACCTATAGAGCGGAGTACGTCTACGCCCCTCCGCAGCGGATTCGCCTCTTCCTGGATGGAAAATTCACCCCCTACGTGCTTGGGTATACTTTTGAGCGCGATCCGGTCTCGTTCAAGAAAACCTGGGCTATCGATGAATCGGTAGTCATTCCGGTGGGTTTCCTCCAGCATGGGGAAGCCTACAAATTGTGGGGCATCATCCCAGGCGATCTACACCTGATTGGCCCTAAGAATGCAGATGATCCTTTCTATCTGCTGGGATCAGACAAGAGCGGCCGGGATGTATTCAGCCGCATCATCTACAGCAGCCGGATCTCGCTGACGGTCGGGTTGGTGGGCGTCGTCATCAGCCTAGGCTTGGGCATTCTGATCGGTGGTCTATCCGGCTTGGTCGGCGGCTTGCTAGATAACCTCATCCAGCGCCTGATCGAGATCTTGATATCGATACCCACACTGCCTTTCTGGCTCGCCCTGGCGGCCGCAGTGCCACTGGATTGGAGTCCGTTGCAAGTGTATTTCATGATCACCATCATCCTTTCGCTGATCGGCTGGACCGGCTTGGGGCGCGTGGTGCGCAGCAAATTCCTGGCGTTACGCGAGGAGGACTTTATCCTGGCTGCCACTCTGGATGGCGTCCCGCGCGGCCGTATGATCCTTAGGCACATGATTCCATCCTTCCTGAGTCACATCATCGCCTCCGTCACCTTGGCGATCCCCGGCATGATCCTGGGTGAGACCGCCTTGAGCTACCTGGGCTTGGGCCTGCGGCCTCCGGTGGTCAGTTGGGGCGTCATGCTCCAGGAAACGCAAAAAGTGACCGTGATCGCCATCTACCCCTGGATATTGTTCCCGGCGCTGGCTGTTATCATCGTCGTCCTGGCGCTGAACTTTTTGGGCGACGGCCTGCGCGATGCAGCAGATCCATACTAGGCAAGGTAAGCTATGTCTGAAACATTGATTAAAGTCACAGATCTGAAAATCCACTTTTTCACCGATGAAGGCGTGGTGCGCGCTGTCGACGGCTCCGATCTAACCGTCGAGCGCGGCAGGACGCTGTCTTTGGTGGGCGAGAGTGGTTGCGGCAAGAGCGTTGCCTGCCGGTCTCTCCTGCAAATCGTGCACTCTCCCGGCAAGATCGTCTCAGGCGAAATCATGTATCACCGCAGTATGGGAAATGGGCTCGACGAAGTCATCGATATTGCCCAACTAGATCCCAAAGGCAAGCAAATCCGCAATATCCGGGGAAAAGAGATATCGATGATTTTCCAGGAGCCGATGACCTCCCTCAGTCCAATGTACACCGTGGGCAACCAGATCGTGGAAAACATCCAGTTGCACACCGACAAAACAAAAAAAGAGGCGCACGCGTTGGCCATCGAGCTGCTGGACAAGGTTGGCATCCCCAAACCCGGCCGCCTGGTGGATGAATACCCCTTCCGTCTGTCGGGCGGCATGCGCCAGCGGGCGATGATCGCCATGGCGCTCTCGTGCAATCCCAACATGCTGATCGCAGATGAACCGACGACGGCTCTGGACGTGACCACCCAGGCGAACATCTTGGACCTGATGCTAGACCTGCAGCGGCAGTACGGCATGGCCCTGTTGTTCATCACCCACGACCTGGGCGTGGTGGCCGAGATAGCCGACGACGTCGCGGTGATGTATCTGGGAAAGATCGTCGAAAAAAGCGATGTCGATACCATCTTTAATAACCCCCAGCACCCCTATACCCAAGCGCTGCTGCGCTCTATCCCAAAGGTTGCCACGAGGCGCGAGGAGCTCGACCCGATCAAGGGTATGGTGCCGAATCCCTACAGGCGCCCGGAGGGCTGCCCCTTCCACCCACGTTGTGCCAAGGCGTTTTCCGAGTGCAGAACGATTGTCCCCTCTGTCACACACCTGGGTGAAAACCACACGGTACAATGTCTGCTTTACGAGGATCTCTCCGACAAAAAGTCTATGGAGCAATCACTATGACCGAGCAAGCCCCAGTTTCTCAGAATACCGAGCAAGTCGCCGCACAACCCGCCGTGGCGCAGATGAAGGATGACAGCTACCTGCTAGAAGTCAATAATCTAAAGATGTACTTTTCCATCACCAGCGGCATCTTTGCGCGCGTCAAAGGCTTCACCAAGGCCGCGGATGATGTGAGCTTTTTCATCCGGAAAGGCGAGACATTGGGCTTGGTTGGGGAGAGTGGTTGTGGCAAAACGACCATAGGACGCTGCATCGCGCGGGCCTACGAGCCCACGGCCGGCGAGATTCTCTATCGTCTAGCCGATGATTCGGTGGTAGATCTAGCCCAGCTCAAGGGTAAGGACGTGCGTCCCTATCGCAAGGACATCCGCATGATTTTCCAGGACCCATACTCCTCCCTCAACCCGCGCATGACCGTTTTTGAACTCGTCAGCGAGGTACTCAAGGTTAACAATTTGGTCAGGCCTGCCCAGATGAAAGATCGAGTGGAATATATGCTCGAACGCGTTGGCCTGCGCCCCGAGTACATGCAGCGCTACCCGCACGCCTTCTCCGGCGGTGAGCGCCAGCGCATCGGCATCGCCCGTTCTTTGATCACCGACCCACGGCTGGTGATATGCGACGAGGCCGTCTCGGCACTGGACGTCTCCATCCGAGCACAGATTCTCAACCTGTTGGAAGAACTCCAGGCCGATTTCGATCTGACCTACCTGTTCATCTCCCACGATCTGAGCGTCATCCGCCACATCTGCGACCGCATCGTGGTCATGTACGTGGGCAAGGTGGTCGAGGTCGCCAACGGTCTCGAGCTATACACTCATCCCAAGCACCCTTACACCGAGGCGCTGATGTCAGCCGTGCCGATCTCTAACCCGCGGGTTCGAAATCGGGAAAGCCGCATCCGCCTACACGGTGAGGTTGCAGATCCATCGAACCCGCCATCCGGCTGCTACTTTCATCCCCGCTGCCAATACGCACAGGATATCTGCGCAAGCGACGAGCCCGCGCTTCGCGAGCTAGATGGCAACCGATTCGTCGCCTGCCATTTTGCCGAGGAACTCGATCTGCGCGGCGCGGCAATGGAAGACTGAAAGAGCAAGGACAACCGATGAAATTCACCGCTGGCGCTTGGCTGATGCGCCCTGGGGTTACGCTATACCACCCCGCGCAGGCGTACAAAGTCAAGATCGAGCCTGATGCATTGGTAGCCTACGGGCCGATTGGATGGTTGGCCCATCGCGGCGACACACACGATATGCCCCTGTTGACGGTGCGTTTTTCGTCTCCGCTGGCCGATGTCATCCGCGTGCAGATCATCCATCACAAGGGCGGACAGCCCCGAAAGCCCAAATTTGAGCTCCAGGCCCAGCCATCTCCAGAGATCGAGATCCACGACGACGCGCAGGCAGCCACACTGACCAGCGGCCGCTTGACCGCGCGCGTGGAAAAAGAGGGCAACTGGAAGATCGAGTTCAAGGATGGCGAGCAGGTCATCACCAGCAGTGGCTGGCGAGGCTTGGGGTTCATCGATACCGAAGATGGGCGGTACACCCGAGAGCAGCTTTCCCTGGGCGTGGGCGAGTGCGTCTACGGCCTGGGCGAACGCTTTACGCCCTTTGTCAAAAACGGCCAGAGTGTGGATCTGTGGAACGAGGACGGCGGCACCAACAGCGACATCGCCTACAAGAACGTCCCATTCTATATCACCAACCGTGGATACGGCGTGTTCGTCAATCACCCGGAGCAGGTATCGCTCGAGATTGCGTCGGAAAACGTCGAGCGAGTGCAGTTCAGCGTGCCCGGGGAGGTCCTGGAGTATTTCCTGATCTATGGCCCCTCGCCCAAAGAGGTGATCGAAAAATACACGCGCCTGACGGGACGCCCGGCACTGCCGCCGGCGTGGTCGTTCGGCCTGTGGCTCTCCACCTCGTTCACCACCGATTACGACGAAGACACGGTCACCGGCTTCATCCAGGGCATGGCCGACCGCGACCTGCCGCTGCACGTTTTCCATTTTGACTGCTTCTGGATGAAAGCGTTCCAGTGGTGTGACTTTGAGTGGGATAGCGACGTCTTTCCCGATCCGGAAGCCATGTTGGAACGACTGAAGGCGCGCGGCCTGCACATCTGCGTGTGGATCAACCCCTACATCGCCCAGCAGTCGGTGCTTTTCGACGAGGCGGTGGCGCGTGGGTATCTGCTCAAGCGGCCCAACGGCGACGTGTGGCAGTGGGACAAGTGGCAGGCAGGGCTGGGCGTCGTGGACTTTACCAACCCCGACGCGTGCCGCTGGTATGGCGACAAGCTGCGCGCCTTGGTGGACATGGGCGTGGACTGCTTCAAGACCGACTTTGGCGAGCGCATCCCGACCGACGTGGTCTATTTCGACGGCTCCGACCCGCTCAAGATGCACAACTATTACCCCTATATCTACAACAAACTCGTGTTCGAGGTGTTGGAGGAAAAGTTGGGCAAAGGAGAGGCGGTCGTCTTTGCCCGCTCGGCCACATCCGGATGCCAACAGTTCCCCGTCCACTGGGGCGGCGATTGCTTCTCCACCTTCGAATCGATGGCCGAGAGCCTGCGCGGCGGCCTATCGCTCAACCTATCCGGTTTCGGGTTCTGGAGCCACGATATCGGCGGCTTTGAGGGGTCTCCCCCAGAGGCGGTTTACAAGCGTTGGATCGCCTTCGGCCTGCTTTCCTCGCACAGCAGGCTGCACGGCAGCGGCTCCTACCGCGTGCCCTGGCTGTTCGACGAGGAGGCGGTGGACGTGCTGCGGCTGTTCACCAAGCTCAAGTGCCGCCTGATGCCGTATCTGTACGCTCAGGCGCTCGATGCCAGGGATAAGGGTACTCCAATGATGCGGGCGATGATGCTCGAATTCCCGGACGACCCGACCTGCGACACGCTCGATCGCCAGTACATGCTGGGTGACTCTCTCCTCGTCGCGCCTGTCTTTTCGTACGATGGCGACGTCACCTACTACGTACCGCAAGGGCGCTGGACGAATTTCCTCACCGGCGAGGTCGTCGAGGGTCCAGGCTGGGCGCGCGAGACGCACGACTTTATGAGCCTACCGCTGATGGTGCGCCCCAACACCGTGATCGCCGTGGGCAGCCGCGAGGATCGGCCGGATTATGACTATGGCGACGGCATCACCTTGCGGGTGTACGAGCTGACCGATGGAGGGCGCGCCACGGCGGTCATCCCCTCAGTGGCGGGCGATGTGGACGCGACGTTCGAGGTGCAACGCCAAGGGAACGAAATCGCGGTCGAGAGGCAGGGCGCGTCCAAGCCCTGGCGGCTTTTGCTGGTGGGCGTCAAGTCGGTCGCATCCGTCGAGGGTGGTACAGCGGAAAGCAGCCCGGAGGGCGTGGTGGTGACGCCGGCAAAGGACGCAAATCGCCTGAGAATTTCGTTGGGCGTCACGCCGCCCGCGTGATCTCTTGCAACCGCTCCTCGACCTGATTGATCTCGTGGGCCAGCGCCTCGGCCTTCAAGCGCTTAAAGACCGGATACCCGGCCTCGCGCTCCGCCTCCCACTCCTGAGCGAACGTGCCCGCGCGGATCTCGTCCAGGATTCCGACCAGCGTGGCCTTGAACGCGTCCGGCAGCACGCGCGGCCCGCGCGATAGCGTGCCGTACTGGCTCGTCTGCGAGTGGAAGCTCATCTGGCGGAACATGCCCACCCTGGCCATCTCCTCGAAAACCTGCGCCGCCTCGCCAGAGCCGTAAAGCTCCATCAGCACCGCCTCCGGCTGGAATCCTTCCTCGACCAACAGCTCGTAGGTCAGCCTCAGCAGCCGCATGATGACCGGCCAAACCGCCTGCTCCATGAAGTGATCCATCTCCGTCTCTTCGGCAAAGGTAGAGCGGAGCGCCCCCGCCCGCGTGGCTCCGATGGCCCTGGCCACGGCGAGCGTCACCGGCCAGGCCTGGCCATCAGCATCCTGCTGCACCGCCACAAAGGCCGGCGCGCCGGAGCCGGCGAGGAAGCGCTCCCGCACGCCGACGCCGATCATGCGCGGCGCGACCATGATCACGTTCACCTCCTCGGGTGGACGGATGAGGCGATAGTGGATGTTGTAGCCGTGGGCAAAGTTGAGCGTCTGCCCGGCGCGCAGGTATGGCGCGATATCCTGGCGATAGACCGCCTGCTGCACCTCATCCGGCACGAACAGGCACAGCACGTCTCCCGCCTGCGCCGCCTCGGCGATGGGCATAGCGGGAAAGCCATCCGCCACGGCCTGCTTGAAGCTTTCGTCCTGCACGTTGCCGACGACGACGTTTATCCCGCTATCGCGCATGTTGAGGCCCTGCGCCCGGCCCTGGTTGCCGTAGCCGACGATGGCCACGGTCTTTTTCCCCAAGACGCCCAAATCGGCGTCAGCATCGTAATAGATTTGCATCGCGTCCTCCTTGGCGACTCTTTTTCACAGCTTGCGTTCCATTATACCTCGCGACAGCCGTCATACAAAAACTCTCTCCAAGAGACCGAGCGGTACGTAACAAAGGAAAATGGGGGCAAGGTATGCCCCCATTTTCAACGTTGCAGACTTTCAGCCGGCGATCCGGTTAGTAGGCACCGTATTCCTTGGCGGTATCGACCATGGCCTTGACGTTCTCCGGCTTGGCCTCGTCAAAGAACGCCCCATTGCCCACGATCAAGCCGCCCCCTTGACCGACGGTATCGATGAGATTCTTGACGTAATCGCTCACGTCCTGAGGCGTGCCCAAGTTCAACATCGAGGAGGATACGTTGCCGATGAGGCAGGCGTTCTGGCCCAAAGTCGCCTTGACTTTTTGGATATCCGACTGATCGACCATCCAGGCGGTTTTGCCCTTCGGTATGTCCTGAATGACCTCCATGCGCGAGTCCCAATGTCCCTCGAGCGCGGGGAATGGAATGCATCCTTCGCTGATCAGGCCCATCATCACCTGCTTGAGCGTCGGCCAGTAGAATTTCTTGAATTGCTCGTCAGAGATAAAGCCATCGGCGCCTTTGTGCAGAGGGATGAATATCAAGGGATTCCCGGTCTGTTGAGCCGCGCCCACCCCCATACCGATCATGATCGGTACGAGGGCATCCATCGCTGCAAGCAGCTTTTCGGGCCGCCGGTACATATCCAGCATGATCCCCTTGGTGCCCCGCAGGGTGTCGCCGATGACATCGAACGGCGCCTTGGTAAACCCGCCGAGGATATTTGGATACCCCAATGTTGTCAACTCGCCGTTTGAACCACCCATGGCGCCTGCCCATTTCAGGGCCTCGGCTCCGGCATCGAACAGGGCCTGGAAGGTGGCTTGAACGGGAGGAAGCGCAAAGGGTACGTAATTGAAGGCAAGCCCATACATTTCGAGGGTGCTGGTCCAAGGGGCGAGCATCTGAAAGCCCCCCAGCGCCCCGAACACGCGCGGCAGGTAGAAATTCCTAAAGTAGAACGAGGGGTCCATCAGCAGGAGGTCGTATTCCTCCGCCGTCATGTATTCTCCCTCGTTGCACTGATAGCAGTGTTCAGGTGCCACGCCGTGGCCCGGCCAGGAGTAGAGCTTGTAGTCGAGAATTTCGTAAAACTTGCCCGGTCCAGGCGCTGCAGCGCCTATGTGCATGTCCGGCTCAAACTCCAGGATAAATTCCTTAAAGGCCGCGGCGCACTTATCATAGTCATACATGGCCTCTTCGATGGTCATCCCGGCGTTAATAAAAGGGAACATGCTGGGAAGCACGGTGACGGGCACCCGGTCCGGCTCTTTCAACTTGACGGCATCTGCGATTCTGGTGATGCTGGCTTTGTAGTTAGCCTCTGCCTCCGGGCTCTGGAACTGGAGGTCATTCCCATCAGGGCCTTTGGGTGATAGCAGCTTTTGAATATTCGCCTCCAGCTTTTCATCCGCTGACATTTGTGCTTGTTCCTTTTCCATGGCTTAACCTCCTATCCAGTCTTTGGCCAATTTCACAGCCGCCATGGCATCTCTTCCATAGGCGTCTGCGCCTGTATGAACCTTGACCTGATCATCCATCTGGCCACCGCCTACCATGATCTTGACATTGTCCCGCAGACCGGCCGCCGTGATGGCGTCGACGGTCTCTTTCATGGTGTCAAAGGCCAGGGTCAAGAACCCGCTCAGGCCGACGACCTGGGGTTGGAAATCCCCGATGGCCTCGACGAACTTTTGCGGGGAAACGTCCACACCCAAGTCGAGCACATCAAAGCCATTGACGTCGAGCATGAAGGTGACAATGTTTTTGCCGATGTCGTGGATATCTCCCGCGACGGTGCCGACGACCACCTTGCCGAGGCGCTCCGCCTCCGGCAACTCGGCCAGCTTCGGCTTGAGGATGTCCGTGATCTGGTTCAGCATCTCGCCGGCCAGCATCAGTTCGGGCAAAAAGTAGGTACCCTCCTCGTAACGCTTGCCGACGACGTCCATGGCCTTCCTGGCATCGTCCAGGATCTCCAAGGGGTCTGAATCGCCTTCTACCATCTCTTTGACCAGCTTGAGGGCCTCTTCCTCCCTCATGTCGGCGATGGCATTGACAAGTTGTTCTGACATTATATCCTCCTTAAATCAAGATACTCTCGGGGGCATATGCCCCAATCATAACCAATAGGCTTCGTCAGTCGAGCACGCCGGCCCGATAGGCCCGCGTATAAGCGAGGCAATAATCGTCCCGGCCCAGCACCAGTTCAGCAGCCAGCAGTGTGGCCTGCAGGTCTTTATCCAGAGGATCGAGAATGGCGCTATCCAGTCCCGCCCCCAAGGCCAGGGTCAAAAATGCGCGATTAATATAGGAACGAGCCGGAAGCCCGAACGAGATATTGCTTAACCCGGCAGTAAGATGCACCTCGGGGTATGCCGCATGCACGGCTCGCAGGGTTTCGAAAAAGGTCAGACCGCTGCACGTATCGGTGCCGATCGTCAAGACCAGTGGATCCACATAGACGTGCTCGTCAGGGACGCCCGCGGCGCGGGTGGCCGCCATCACCTTGTGGACGACCGCCACGCGGGCCTCGCTGGTTTCCGGGATTCTCGTCGCGTCCATCGCCAGGGCGATCACGCGACAGCCGTGCTCCGCCACCAGGGGCAAGATGTTTTCCAGCCGCTCCGGCTCGCCGCTGATCGAGTTGACCATCGGGGTTTTATCGACCGCCCCGATCGCCGCGCCCAGGGCCTGTGGGTTGGCGCTATCCAGACACAGCGGTGTATCGACCTCAGCCTGCACGTTCTCGACCAGCCAGACCAGGTCATCCGGCTCCTGCTGGGGATGGGTGCCGGCGTTGACGTCGAGCCATGCCGCGCCGGCCTGTGCCTGCCTGAGGGCCAAGTCGCGGACAAAACCCGCGTCCCGCTCTGCGATGGCCCTCGCGACGCGCTTGCGCGTGCCGTTGATCTTTTCGCCGATTATCTCCATAGACACTCCTTTCCTCTCCTGTTCTGAGAACCTTTTGCGCTTGGTATGATTCAGCTTGCCTCCGTGGCACCTCCTCTTTTTGCGTCCAGAAATGCGTCGCGCCAGGCGACACTGAAATTAGGATTTTTCAAGGCTGGGGAACAGCATCCCCAGGGCAAATCTGTAGCTGAAATCGGGATAGGTCGTCAGCTCCTGATAGGTAGTTCGCTCGGCGATGTGCTGCGCGCGCGCCCGCGCCTGGCGGGATACCAGCGCCCACCGGGCGCCGACCAGCGCCGCGTTGCCCACCTGCCGGTAGCCGGCATTGGGCAGACGGGGCAGCAGCCCCATATCGAGGGCGCTTTGCAGCCTGAGGAATGAGCCGAACGCTCCGGCAATGATGACCTCTTTGACTTCCCCCGGCGCGGTGCCGGTGACGTTCAGCAACACCTCCAGCCCGGCCCTGATGGCCCCTTTGGCCAGTTGGATCTCGTTGACGTCCTCCTGCGTGATCGCCACGTCGCGCTGGCTGCCGCTTTGATCGGCGGGCACCAGCACGAACTCGGGCCCCTGACGCCCCCCGCGTACTCGCCGGTGGTCGCGGTCAAACCGGCCCCGCTCGTTGATCAACTGCCAGCGGCGCAGCTCGGCCACGCCATCGACGATGCCGGAGCCACACAGGCCGATGGCCGGTGCATCGTCGACGGTTCTCAATGCGATCCCGGTTTCGGTCAGCTCGATCGCCTCGATGGCACCAGCGGCAGCCCGCATGCCGTCGCTGATGTGCGCGCCCTCAAAGGCCGGACCGGAGGCACACGATACCGAGCTCAGGCTTCCATCCGGCTTGGCCAGGGCGATCTCGGTGTTGGTGCCGATGTCGATACCCAGGGCCACGTGATCCGTCCGGTCGAGGCGGGTGGCCAGGATCATGGCCACGTGATCCGCCCCCACAAACCCCCCGATGCAGGGCAGCACGTGGACGTAGGCGCCGGGCGCGGTAGTCAGGCCCAAATCGCGGGCCTTGACGTCCAGTGCGGCGTCTGTGGCGGCTACGTAGGGCGAGACGGCCAGTTGGTGCACCGGTAACTCCAGGAGCAGGTGGGTCATGGCGGTGTTGCCCACGACGCACACGTCGGCCACCTGATCGCGGCTGACGCCGGCCCGTTCGACCAGCTCGCCTATCAGGCCATCCAGTGCCTCCTGTACCGCCGCGGCCAGCGTGTGGCCGCCATCGGGATTGCGCTGCGCGTGCGCCAGGCGGCTGATGACATCCTCGCCGTAGCCGATCTGCGGGTTCAAGACCCCGGCCACGGCCAGCCCTTCACCGCTGGCCAGATCGATCAGGACCGCGGCGATCTTGGTGGTGCCCAGGTCGACGGCCACGCCCAGTGGTGGAGAGCCGGTGGGAGCGACGCCGACGATCTCACCATCGCGCAGAAAGGCGGTCACGCGCCAACCGCAGGCTCGCGCCACGGCGGCGATCTGGCGGACGGTGGCCGGGTCAGCGCTGACTGCTTGCCCCGGGACCGGTGGTATGGCGGCCGCCAGCCGCCCTAGGTCGGAGCGCAGATCGTTCAGGGTTGGCGGTTCCACCTCAAGATCGTGGGCGCGGATCAGCGGGTCGAGCGTCATTTCGCCCAGCTCGCCTTCCAACTGCAATCGCTGGGCGGTGATGAGCGAGGACTGAGGAACGTGGACCTTGACGTCGCTGCGGACGCGGGTGTTGCACGCCAGCCGCAGACCGCGCTGCAGCTCCAGCTCGGTTAGGATGACGCGCTCATTGTCCGTCGGAGGCGAGACGCTGCCCGCGCGTATCTCCACCCGGCATTGACCGCAGTTCCCCACCCCCCCGCACGCCGATGCCAGCGCCAGCCCGGCTTGCTGGGCCGCCTCGAGCAGGGTCGCATCTGGCGCGACCTCGACGCGCTTGCCAACCGGCTCGAAATCGACCTGATAGGTTGAGGAGGTAGGTTTCGGCATCAATCCGTCTCCGATGCAGTAGGTCTGAAATCAGCGTAGCTAATGGTCTCACCCGGGCGAGCGATCACAAAGTCGCCGTCCCAGGGACCGTAGAGCATCTTCTCGACCAGGGCCTTGGAACCAGGAATCTCCTCGTAGCGCAACTCAAACCGCGCGGCCGTGCTGCGGGCGTACGCGCGATACCGTTCCTGCTCGTAGTGACCGGTGTCGATAAAGGCCAGGCGGGTATAGTTCTTGAGCATGAGTTTGATCATGCGCTCGGCCCGCTTTGGCCCGTACTTTTCCGCCAAGCGCTCGTATTCGGCAAAGGGCGTGTCGCTCACCTCGATCCACCCCTTGGTGAGGTAATAGGTGCCCGGCTCCTGGCTAAACTGCTCCAGGTAGGCCTGGTGCGAG
>Ga0316577_10000124_pt1 | contig 22555 bp, 12 predicted proteins | sample S5NA_FD_203073 | JGI IMG/M metagenome (GOLD analysis project Ga0316577, IMG submission 203073) | Rhizosphere microbial communities from salt marsh grasses in Alabama, United States - S5-7_050615r2r1 | ecosystem: Host-associated > Plants > Roots > Rhizosphere | place: USA: Alabama | collected... | reverse complement strand
ATCCAAATCCGCATAGAAATCAGCCTGAGGGCCATAGCTGAAACGTGACGGTTTACTGTATTCTTCGCGGGTATCCGGTAAGATGGCGGGTGCTAAAATAACGCGAGAAGAAACACCTCCGGTTGATAATACCGACATTAAGATCGGACGAACGGCTTCTTCCATCTCCAGGCTGGAAGCTACTCCCTGGCTCACAACCAATAATTGATTTAACTCATTAAGCCGGGCTTTCAAGCGTATGCGCATTTGCTCAAAAGCCTGCCGCAACTGGGCAATTTCATCGCTTCCTTCTACAGACAGCGGTTGATCTAATTCTCCTTGTGCAATGCGGTTTGCTTGCGCTGCCAGCGTAGCCAGCGACGAGGTCACCCTGCGAAGCCCTAGGCGCAACAGCACCAAAGCCAAGGCCGCAACTACGATGATCATCACCAGAATCGGTGCAGAAAGACTCATCGCCAACTGTTGGGCACTTTGGGTTGGCACTGTCATCATAACCGTCCATGGCCGGCCGATTGCTGGTCGATAAAATGCCAACTGTCGGCTGCCATCTGGTGCAGTGTCAATTAATGATGTCGGTTCCATAAATTCAGGCGGATTATATTCTTGCATCAATTGGGTGGCATCAGGGTGATAGACAACACGATCGTCTTCATCCAGAATATATCCAACGCCATTGACATCCGTTAAACTATTTAAGCTTGATATGATTGGCTTCGAAAATGGGTTTGAATAAAGATCCGTGCGTCCTACCAACACCCGTTCTACACCGTCATCATCGATGGCAGCAATAAAGGTCAAGCGAGCGCTCAAATCAGTATCCAGGGGTGGAATTGTATATGCTTGAATTAACACCCCATTCTTTGCCAGGTCAATACCCATTCTTTCTTCCATCGGGGCATAATCATCATCATAGACATCAAGCGGGAATCCAGTGATCGAATTTCCAGTCTCATCTAATAAAAATATCTGCCGGAAATATGGGGCTGACCGCAGCATTTGAGCGAGTATATCTTGCAACTCGTCAGGGGGGATCGTTGGGTCAGAAAGGCGTTCATCTCCAGCGAATTGCAGCAGTAGACTTTGTCCCGAATCCAAGAAAATCGGTATTTCAAGAGCTGTCAGGCTCGAGGCACTTGACATCCGTTCTTCGAGCATTTTTTGAGCAGCATTACCCGCAACAATCCAGTTCCCAATCATCAAGGTCAACACCAAGGCGATTGCTAAGGGAGCCATCCCAAAAACAAGCCGGTTTTCCAAGCTGCTTTCAGCAGGTGATGGAATCCAGGGAGGCTCTCCACCCCAGGAGCGGGGGATAAACATCCTTAATAATTCAGTAATCATCCCGGCAACGATTACAGATCCCCCTACAGCTATCCATGCAGTTGGCAGCTGCATGATCGCAAAATCAATACGTGCAGCCAGAGAGCCTTGCGTCAAAAACACGGCCCCAGGTATATAAATCAATGGATAGATCAGAGAAATACACAGGGCAGCAACCGTAGGGTAGCGTAAAAGCGAATACCAGCGAGTACGGTAATTCTGCGATACGGCTACCGAGAAAAGAATCCCCAACGAAGCAAACTCTAGTGGTGTAAAAATGGAATGTGTATCCCAATATGCCAGGAAAAATCCAGAGGCAGCTGCCACAATTGCAGCCCCAACAGGGCCTAACAAGCCAGCTGCCCATATCCATGGCACAGCGGAGAAGATGATCAAAGCGGGTCCCACTGGTTCCAGGACAATTCCCGGCGGTGGATACGAATTCCAGGCTGGTAAACGGATTCCCAAAAGCAGGCTGGTAATTGGGGTAAGGCTCAACAACACCAACAGGATCATCCATTCTGTTCGACTCCACTTTTTACAAAAGCGGCGCCAATACCATAGACTTATTCCGATAGTTGCCAACCACAAAAATAACCCTAACCAACCAATCCAGTCGCTGGGAAAAAGGATAAACGGAACCTCAGAGAAAAGGCCGATAATAAAAGACATTCAATAGCTCGTTGTAATGACTACAATTGGTCAAATTATAGCACTATCATAGGTCAAAAATATCAAGGGTGGTTCTTAAACGGTTGGTGAGTATTTAAAAATCGTCCAATTAATTGAATTCGGCTGAATGGTTGACCCCTAATTCAATCAATACTCAAAAAAAATCGCAAATAGGTTCTTATTACTTAGCAGCTATATAAGCGTGGTTCAAATCCTGCAGGGTGTTTATGGTAGTCTTGACAGCGTGCGGACTTTTCAAACCCAAGTAAAAATCAGTCAAGAATTTTGCCCATCAAAGTACATTTAAATGCAGCCAAAAGGTTACGCCCCACCTTAAGAAAACATTCATTGACAGATTGAATTATTAATCTTTGCAAAATACATTAAATTGCAGTAACTACTGAGCTATCCATAGGCTTCGTAGTTACAAATAGCATTTTTTCTTAACAGATACTGGCGAATTAAACCCATTCAATCGTTTCTTGGGTAGCTTTCGTCTGATCCGCGTAAAAACCGCGACGGTCTTCAGGCAACATGGCAGCCAGCACATACATGGCCTCATCTGTCATCTGGCGCAAGGTTTGAGTCTTGGCCCGGCGCAGTTCAGCTTTGTACCGAAATGGCCGACCGAAGCGTATGTGCCCTCCAGGCGCTCGCCAGCGTTTCGTAAATCGCAAAGCTGGAAATCCTTCGGTGCCATATACGGCAACCGGCACTACCGGAGCGCCAGAGCGACTGGCTAGGTAGGCCACACCTTCACGCCCCTGGCGCAGGGTTGGACCGCGAGTGCCTTCTGGTGCCATTAGAATCATCTCGCCAGCCCGAAGCACTTCCAGGCAGCTTTGCACGGCATTCCGGTCAAATTCATCACGTTTAACCGGGATCACACCCAGGAGCTTGGGGATGATTCCTACAATCGGGTAATCATAAACTTCCACTTTCGCCAAAGCCACAAAATTTCTGGGGAGTGGATCTGCAACCACAAATGGGTCAATAAATGAAACATGGTTGATCATGATTATCGCGCTACCTTCTGTAGGTACATTTTCCACCCCTTCCACAGAATCGACCTTTGCCAGGAGTGGTATGCCCACCACTCGCAAAAGCCAGCGCAAAAAGTTGCGCTTGGTTTCCCATTCGGCATGGTTATAACCGCTCTTATTTTGATGTTGTCTTTCCATGCTGCCTGCGGTCATTCTCTTTCTCCATTGTATCCCGATATACACCTTGAAATTCGGGTGGTAGCATTTGAGCGATGGCCCTCATAATCGTGTGGGTACCCTTTTCGATATCTGAGCGCAGCTCTCCGGTCTGCTGCAAGCGAAAAGGTGGTCCTATCGTAAAAGTCACCTGAGTCCGCTTTCGATTTTTCAAATTACGATAGATACGCTTATTTTCCGTACCCGTTACGGCAACTGGCAAAACAGGTACATTGGCCTTGATCGCGATATAGGCAGCCCCTCCAGTACCTTGTTCAAGAGCCCCTGAGACGCTTTCCCGGCCTTCAGGCGCAATCGCGATCATACGTCCTTCAGCTAACCCGTTGAACACCGCTCGCAAGGCGCGCCGATCAGGCCTGCCTCGGTGCACCCAGATCGTTCCATACCACTCCATGATCCTACCAAGAACTGGAATATCATAAAGTTCGACTTTACCCATCACATCAAAGGGCACTTTCGCCACGGCCAATCCAACAATACCATCTGCATCTCCCAAATGATTGGATACCATCAATACCGGCCCTTTCTCGGGCAAATACTTGTCCCCATTCACTCTGATTTTGAGTAGTAAATGGACGATTACCCAGATCACACTCTTCATCACCCAACGGAAATTTTGCCGCAACCAATTGATCTTTGGTAAGCGGATTAATTCAGGACGGTAAACTTCATTAATCGGTTTCTTTGTTTTCTGCGACATAACTCGAATAATAGCCGCGATACGCTGGTGGTAATAGCGCGGCGATGTTTGTCATGACCGCGTCTGTATTCTGTTGGCGGGCTTCACGTAGACTGATCAATGGCTTATCAGCGGTCGAAAACACGATTGGCTGTCCAATCCGCATTTTGATCTCAGGGCGCTGCCCTCTTAGTGCTCGGTCGAGAAAGTCCTCGGTACCTCCAGCGACCCCAACAGGAATTACCGGCACATTGGCTTTATTCATCAAAAATGCCACACCGCGATGTGCTGGTTGCATTCCTGGTGTGTGTGAGCGCTCTCCTTCCGGTGCAATCACCAGCGGATATCCTGACCGTAATACGGATAGCGCTGTATCAATCAATTGCCGGTCATATTGGTTACGATGAACCGGAATACCGCCATACCAACGTGCCAATAAAGATTGACCCGGGCGACCCCAAACTTCGACCGCACCCATCACTTCGGGGGCAACTGGCCAAAAGGCGGTGACCAGTGGCGGGTCGACGATCGAAACATGATTGAATGCAATTAAGTATGCCCCGCTCTTGGGCACATTCTCTAAACCCGTGATTCTCACCCGGCTGAGCACATGAAAAACCAGGCGGAACGTTGGACGCAGAATTTTTCTAGCCAGTCGAATACGGGTAGGTACAGAGTACTCAGCAACCATACACTTTTACTTTGAGAGCAAAGCTATTGTTTCCGCCATCACATCCTCAATGCTTTTTCCATCCGAATCGATCACAATAGCATCTGAGGCTACCTGCAGCGGCGCCACTTCTCTTGTAGAGTCAATCTTGTCACGTTTTCGCATGGCTTCCAGAATGGCTTCATACGACACATCATTACCTCGAACAACCCGTTCTTCATAACGTCTGCGAGCACGTTCCTCCACCGAGGCATCCAGATAGATTTTCAATTCAGCTTCTGGTAATACCACTGTGCCAATGTCGCGCCCTACCATGACAACCTTTCCGCGCAACCCAACACGCCGCTGCTGGGCGGAAAGCGCCGTGCGGACACCTGCATAAGCGGAGACAACCGACACGTTCGCCTCCACATCAGGCTGGCGAATCTCCCAGGTAATATCCTGGTCTTCCACCCGCACATCATAATCTCGGCCGTCATCTACAGTAGCTGGTTGTACGTCTATGGGTACATTTTCAGCAAGATTCGTGACGGTTGCTTCGTCATCAAAGGCTACACCTCGCTGAAGTACAATCCAGGTGACTGCTCTATACATTACACCCGTATCAAAATACAGGTAACCTAAAAATCCTGCCAGCCGTTTCGCCAGGGTCGACTTACCTGAAGCTGCAGGGCCGTCAACCGCAATAATCTTTGGTATCGTCAATGGATGCTCCTCAGTCATTCTTAAGGTTCAACACCTTCATCGCTCGAAGGTTCCGAATGATCTGTTTCTGGTTCTAATAGCGGTTCTTCAACCGTTTCCGGTTCTGCCGGAAAAAGGTCGACCCGAGCCCAAAGCACCACTTTTTCAGTGATGACTGCGCCCTTTCGGTCGATTATCCATCGCATAGGCTCCCATGGAATTGAGCCACCCCAGCCCGGGGACTCCCACCACCCGAAATCCTGGCCGCGATAGTAAGCTTGTCGGGCACCAATTGGGTCTCCGTCTCGGGTGATGATCACCATGGGGTTTTCTTCTTCGCCCAACGATGAAACAAAGGTAAGCCCTTCAATATCACGCAAAACCCAGCGCATGGACGGCTCATCCACCAGAGAAACCACTTCCAGGAAGTCTGCGTGGCCAGTTTGAGATAAGGCCAAATCTCTCAAAGTTTCAGAAAATAGATCGGTGGGGCGTGTCGTAGGCGCAGGTCTCCAAAATTCCAGGGCTGAACTGGGCCGTACCTGTGAAACGCCAAAAGTGCTTGCAATCATGTACGCACCAAAACCCGCTGCCAATCCCCAAATCATACCCGTGCGTGCCGTTTGCCACCCCCATCCCAAATAAACCATCACATACACCAAAATTCCGATCAGTGCAGCAGCACCAACCACAAACCAGTAATTCTGGACCGTTTCAGGTATCGCAGCATCTAATCCAGCCAACGTTAGCCAAATCACGATCATCAAAACAAGTACTGCAGCAGCCTGCCCCAGGGATATCAGCCAATTCTGCTGACGACTTGCGGAACGTGACAGTTCTAACCCGGCTAATGCCCAAAGCGGCAGCAATGCCCAGGCGATATCACCCACCTGTCGTGCCGGATACAGCAGGGGAATCAGCAATCCAACCAGAAACCAAATACTCAAAAATTGGGCAATTTTGTTCCCCTGCAGCCAGCCGCGCACCCCAGCAGCCAGACCAATGATGAGTGCAAACACCGCATAAAATATGATTGTGAAAATCAATCTACCTGCTGGTATGCTGGACGTCTGAGCCCAACCTTGAAAGAAAGTGCTCACGCTGGCAGCCCAGGCACCCAGACCTTGTGGATAAAAGGAAAAAAGCGTACCGATCAGCAAAATCGTTCCGCCCCCAAAAAGCAGCGCTGTACGCCAATCTAATCTTGCTGATGGGTCTGGTGTTTCAGGGTTTCTTTCGTCCGGTTGTCCATCATCCCATCGCCAGAGTCCCAACAAGTTCGCGATTCCCAATGCGATTCCCAACCCCAAAAGACCGATCAGCACGGCGGGGCCAGAGAGCAGTGCCAGGCCTGCCATTATACCGCCCAAGGCAGGTTGCTCCCTATAGAAGAGCGCCAATGCCAAAATCGTGAATGCAATCGCAGGCATTGGGCCGCCAGCCAATCGGGACAGCGCGACCAACCCAGGATCGAGTGACAAACCAACAGCCATAATAATTGCAGCCTTCTGACCTAACCGATCTCGAAAGGCGTAAGGTGCCAGGACGATCAGGCTGCCAGCCAAGGCAGGCCAAAAGCGCGCCAAAAAATTTGAGGCCCCTTGCAGGCTAAAAAAAATCGTTGTTGCAAAAATATACCCTGGTTGAGGACCCAGATTCACTTTTTCTCCAGCGGCCAGTCCCAGACTCTGAAGCGCCCATCCTGCCTCAAAATCTGAGAGCGCTGCCTCCCCCAAATTCAGCATTCGTATTCCCAATGCAAGCAGAAAAATCACCAGGTAGAGCATCTGTTCAGTTCGAATCTTGTTCATGTACTGCATCTTAGCACCATATTTATTCCCGTTATGGGACTTTGTAAATCGTCACACTGCCCTGTTGGAATACTCGATCGAGGTAAAGATCAAACTTTCCCTCACTCAAACCCGATGGGCAGTTAGGGGATCCAGGAGTATATGTGGAGCGCTCCAAATTTCCGATGATGATATATTGGATGTTATATTGATCGATAATCGTTTGCGCATCAGGCCAATTCACTGCACAAAAAAGACGGGCAATGTCGGCTTCGCGTGAACCCATTTCAACAAAACCGCCTCGCCATTGGTGTTCGTGGCCGACCCATCCAAGTACAGCCGGTTGTCCGCTGTGTGTGGACATACGTGCATGTGCGGAATAGCTACCGCCCACCGATTCTGCAATAACACCCAAAGGAGCCTCCCAAAGCCATTGCTGGGCAGCAGCCTCATCAGGATTATAACGAGTGATATGGGCTGTGCCATCCAGATCCCATTGATCAGGATTGAAACCATTGGTTTTCGACCATAGACCCATTGCGGGGTATAGTAAAGATAAAACCAACACAAGCACACTCACAAATTTGAAAAGAACACCCCAAGTGCCTGCCAGCTTATTCCAGAGCACCACGCTGGCATACGCTGCAGCGGTTGCCCAAAACAGCCAAGCTAGGAAATAAAACTTGAAAATTGTGTTGATACGGTAACCGAAGAAATCTCGCAGGAAAAAGAATTCTGGGACCAAAACAAGCAGTGCAGCAACCAGGATTAGTAAAAAGGCAAAGATATGCGAGCTATGCAGGTTTTGGTACGTAGAGCCAAACTGCGTTGAAGTGCGGCGAGGCCAAAGTAGGGCAATCACGAAAATCAATAGAACCACCAGGGTCAGCAAGGTACCGGGTATAGTCAAGCGGCGATAAACACTTTCAATGATGGCTTCCCGCCATCCCGGGGCTGCCAGGGATCCCAAAAATGCGCTGGCAGCGATGGCGGCATCGCTATTAAGCCCAGAAAACAGATGCAGCAGGGAGATCAAAGCGCTCAGCAAAGCTGTAGCCGCCAACAGCAGACCAATGACAACCAGCGTTACTTTGGCCCCGATGAAAAGTTGATCGCGGTTGCCGTGTCTTTTCCACAGATAAAACAGATATGCAAAGATCGGTATCAACAGCGGGGCAAACATGATCCATTCGTAAACACCCTTGGTGATGTAGATCAGATTGGGAATAAAACCACCGGCCTGGGAGGAAAAGCCAATATAAAATGGCAGGTATATCAGCGCTCCGGTAACACCTAAAGCGAACCCGATACTGAGAAAATCTTTCACAGCTTGCCATAAACTTGGCTGGCTCATACCATCCTCATGCGGAACATTACGCATTCGGTTAAGCATATAGGCACCGGCAAATAAAACCACATAGAAAGGGAAATCCCAGGTGTTCAGGAAACCCATCGCACCGAATGCAAATGCTGCTAATCCAAAGGCATACCAACTCATATGCAGTGGTATCCCCAGCCATCGTATTCTGCCTTTGCTTCCGCCCAATAGTAAATTCAGACACAAGGCCATTCCCAAGAAGGCGAATGGCATCGCTAAGACATGGGGATGTAGGTCACCCAGCAAAAAGGAGAAAAAGGGAAACTCATCAATGATATCCCCTTTGTTGTTCCCTAGAAAATCGTAATCCTGCACAATTCGAGAACCCTGCCACCACCACCAATGGTAAAAAGGGTTATCTGGAGGCGGTTGGCTGATCGAACCGATATCCAGCCAGTTCCAGAAAGGCGAAATCCACTCGCCTGTTTCTGTTTGCCGCCAGAAAATTCCGTTGATGCGCAAGACATGCAGCAATCCACTTAGATTGCTGACAATCAGAACGAAAAAGGGAGCCAGCAGCGCTGAGAAGGGGGATTGGCGGCTGGGCGTCAATGACTGCTGTTTTGCCTGCCAGGCAGCGAGCAGGTTATAGAGCAATCCATAAGATCCGATGGCACTCAGGCCAAATACCAGTGATAATCCCAAATTAAAAGCCACTCCCCCTGAGGTCGCCGTCAAACGGGCCAACATTGCGACCATCACATAACCATAGTAATAGTATGAGATCGAATAACCCGAAAGCCATGGATCATTCGGCGGCAAAGCCGGAGAACGCAGGATAGCATTGATGAATGCCAATTCCATCGGTTTTTCAGTACCAGTGATTTCTGGGTTGGCTGAACGCACAACTGCCCAGCCCATAAAGGCTACCAACAACAGCACTTCAGTAACCAGGATCACGCGGCGCTGCTGGCGGAACCAGGCGCGCAACTCGGCACCATCGAGCGAACGAAAAGCCCAAATCCCAATACCAGCTAGCAATAACAGCGCAAAAATCTCACCCCCAATATCGTTCTGCAGCAAACCAAGTGAGCCAAGCAGCCAAAAGAGATAACTCCAGATCAAGAGTCCCAGCGTGCGCGCCAATGTATAACCGCGATCGGACAACCCAGGTAAGAATTTATAGGTTACTGGGAAAGCAAGCAACCCAAGCAGAAGTATCAATAAATACCAGAGAATCAGATTAAACATATTTTGTTTCCAATGGTTACACCGCAATCATCTGTGATCAGCGCAACTGAACGGATACACTATACACAGCTACTCAGTCCATAGGCGATGGCGCACTTGCTATCTCGCACAAATCAATCCTTGTGAATCACTTCATAGATAATCGTATCACGATCGCGAAAGACCTCGTTCCACAACGAACCATTATGCGTTTCAAATTTACCAATGCCTTCAGGGGAGTATTTTGCCCGTTCCAGTTGACCAACAATGATATAAGACACATCATAACGTTTCAGGAAATCCAAAGCGATATTGGGGTCCGTCGTCTCAAAAAATTCTGCAATCGCATTGACACGGTCCCAGACCCAGTTATCCGGGAGCAGCGTGCGCTGTTGGCGTTGATGCCAGTTCCAGCCAACTACACCAGGAAGCCCGGTATAGATGGTAAAACGGTTGCCCCAGCGATATTCTGTCAGGTGGGCTTCAACAATCACAGGAGAACCAATCACATGATCCTGCAGCCAACGGATTGCATTGTAATCCTGGCTCAGATCCATCTCAACGCCTTCATCAGCGTGAGTGGCATACTGCATATAGCTCATCCCATCCAGCGAAGGTGGCGCATCGGCAGCCATGCGATCTCTAACTTTGGCAAGGGTTGCGGTCAGAGGATAGAGCAGCATCGAACCTACAAAAAAGGCCAAGCCGATCTGCCACAGGATGCGCCAGCGATGATCGCGCTTCGACATACTCTGCCACATCCAGGAAGTCGCAGCAGCAGCACTGACCGCAAATAGGGACCAGACGTGCAAATAGAATTTAAAAACCGTGTTCATACGGCCAATATCGCCGCTTACCACAATTACCTCAACCATCAAGGTCAGCACTAAACCGGTTCCAATCAAGAAGAAATTGAAGCGTCGGACATCCGAGATACCTGGACGTAGCATCAGAATGCCAGCCCAAACCGCCAGTGGTAATACCAGCCAGATGACATGCACACCCAGCCCGACGGGCAGCTTTACATCGGCAGGTATGCCTTCGGGGTACAAGTTTATTCCTAAGAGGACAATCAAAACCAGGAGAGCAACCAACAGTCCAAAAATATGACTGCGGTAGGGTTCCAGTTTGCGTAAAGCCGAAACAGGTGTCGAAGCCATCCATTCTATGCTTTCGTAGATCATCCAGGAAGCGAAAATGAAAATGAACCCACCCCAATGAGTCAGGTAATCCATCATGGGCGTGCGCGTCCCCAACCAGAGTTGGATTTCTGAGTAACCCTGCCCATACCATGCAGCATAAGGTCGATACAGGAAGAGTGCTAAAAGCACCAGCGTCACGACTGCCCCAATCAGGAATACCAGGCGTCGTACAATGTCAACAGTGCGATGACCCGGTCTGCAGTAAAACCAGGCTGCGTACGCCAGTGCGGCAATACCCAACGGCAGATAGGTGTAAATGTCGGAAAGGTTGACAGGATAAAGGGCACCAATCGCCAACCCGCCCAGGAATAATCCAGCACCCATTTGCCAGATCGAGCGGCGCCCGTTACAAAGCCAACCACGACTTAAAACAACCGAGAGCGCCCAGGCGATCGCCAAAAGTGCGATGGGCAGAGCGATCAGGTGAGCATGCAGATCGCCATACAGGAATGTAAAGTAAGGAAATTCTGTGATCGGCCCACCGTGCTCAGCGCCAATCACCCGGCTGGGATTCCAGTAAAATTCATCCATGCGGTATGGCAGGGGTGTGCCGGTGATAGCGTTGAATAACCCCTGGATTGTCCACCACGCCCTGGAAATAATCGAAGTACCTTCAAATTCTGTAATGGGTGAACCGATGATTTTAAATCCGTCAAGGATCATGCGCAGCGTTCCAAGGTTGCCCAGGATCGCCATCAGGAACGCAGCAAAAAGTCCAGTAATGAAGGGTATGCGCGCGACAGCAGGTAGCACTTGAAGTTCGGGGGTATCAACTTGTGAACTTGATTCACCCGCATCAGGTAGTTCAACTGGCGATTCCGCTTTTAAACGCGGCTTGTTGGGTTTCACGCTGGATACAAGGTTCCAGGCAACAGAAAACGCTCCCATAGATATGGTGCTAAGCAGCGTCGGCAAGATCAGGTTATAGGCAATTGCAGGTACGATTCCCAGGAATTTGACCAGCACGCCGACAATCACAAATCCATAATAGTAATAGTTAATATAACCCCCTGCAAACCAGGGATCATAAGGCGGGAAAGAAGTGCTCTTGAGCACCGCGTTGAAATAGGAGAAATCCATCGGTTTCTCGCCGCCCTTCCACGGGTGCCAAAGATCAGGATTTCCAAAACGCACCAGCAACCCGAAAAGGAAGAATCCCAGGGTCAGCAGTTCGACGACCAGGAAATACCGACGTTTTTCCAGCCACTCCGCACGCAGTTCAACACGTTGATAATAAGCCAACACCGCGCTCAGCAAGGCGATCAATAAAATGGATAACCCGATCGTCAGCCGCGAGAACGGGATCTGTATCGAACCTGCCATCCAGGCCAGATATGCCAGAAGCAGCATTCCCGCGATTCGGATGAGCGGATAACCGCGGTCAGCTAACCCAGGCATCGCGTAACGCGCCAAAGGATAGAGGATCCAACCCAGCAGGCTAACAGCCAAATACCAAAGCAGTACTGTGACGAGCGGATACTTGTTTTGGAAGGATTCGTAATCGAACAAATCTGACCAGGTTCCCCCACTGCGTTGTTCTGCCAAACGATCTGGTGGCAGCATTAAATTTCCAGGATGACTATCCGCCTGCTTTGGGGTCATGCGGATCACCTTTGAAAGGTCCACAGCCCCCAAATATTCACGGACCTTTTCCGGATCGTAATCATCACTTTTCTTGAAAACAAACACCTTGGGATGATCATATACCGTGAAAGCTTCTTCAGCAAACTGGTCATTGATCTCCAGCGGACCGAAGGTCGGGTTTGAGACAAATATTTTTACAAGATCGAAGCCCAAATCTCCCTGGAAGGTATCCAGCTCAGCGATTGTATAACACGCTTCGATCGTTTTATCCAACGGACAGCCAATCAACCGGCGGTAGTATTCAGATGTCAACGGGTAGCGCTCTGGGACGCGTGTGGTAGTGCCCCATTGGCGGCTAGAGCTGATCAAAATATAATCAGCCTGGTCAAGGGTTGTTACAAAACGCTCGTATTTTTCTTCGTTATCATCCCAATACATCTCGAAATTAAGACCACTCTGATAAATCCCCCCATAAGGATCAAAACCATCGATACGCAAAGGCAAGCCATCATCCCAGGACGATTCGTTTGCCGGGGCTGCCCCACTAAATGTCAGCGCTCCAGAACCATCAATCAAACTAAACCGCAAGATATAACGTTCGTCATTCGACAGGTATACAGGCTGATCCAATTCAACCCAGAAACCTTCTCCACGCGGGTCTCCCTGGAAAAGCGGCGAAAAATCTGCACGCAGTTGTCCGCTGGCAAGCAGCTCCTTTTCGGCGTCTGAAAGGATATCAACTTGCAGAACCTGCTCTTCGGTTATATAAGGTTCCCTGAATTCAGTAAATGAAAAAGAAGTGCCCATCAAATTTGAATCAACTTGTGGAGTGTATGACAGGATCAGCGGAAAATGATCACGCCCGATGCATGCCTGTGGCAAATCAATTTGATTGGGTTCTCCCTCCTGTCCAGGCTGGAACAATAATCTGACTGGAGAGCATACCTCAAGTTCAGAATCCCCCTCATTAACCTCGATGGTCAGATAATATGTTTGTCCGGCACTTATGGGCGCACTTTCATCCAAAAAAATATAAAGATCGCTTTCATTAAGGCCAACTTTATGCGGGATCTCTTCCTTTCCAGATGCAATTGCAGCGCCTTCACCCGCAGCGCTGCTGATTTCCAGGGAAAAAACAGTTGGATCTGACACTGCCTTCTTGTCAACCACATGTGCTAAATGGATCTCGGATAATTCCCCAGAAACATGGGGAGTGAATCCTCTTGCATAAGGCAGTCCGGCGCGGATGGTTGCGCCTTCATCAAAAGGCAGAGGTTGGTAATAGTTGGTATCTATCTGGTCAATTGAAAGTGTGATCGGCCCCGGCATCTCCTGAAATAACCAACGTGCAGCCGATATGCGGGTGTGCCCTGCCGTGTAGATGCCCATAAAGGCATATGCCCAAATTGCACTGGCAATCAGGACAATAGCTCCCACCCCCATTGCTACCCATTTCCAAGCCGGGCTGCCGGCCGTCCGCGCTGCGCCATCTGCGGTCTGCTTTCCCCGGTTATAGATTTCAAACACGAACCAGGCCGCCATAATCGCCAATAGTGGATAGATCGGCAATTGGTAGCGTAAAGTGCTGTTCCATTGAATCGACTGCCAGGTGAAATAAGCCGCAGTCCAACCCCACAACAGGATGTGCCTCTTCCATTCACCCTTCAGCATACGCCAGGCCATGAACGCAAAACCCGTCCAGGCCAGCAAGCCCAAAGGTAAACCCAACCCCCACAGAACCATATTCTGCCACGAAAAAGTGATCGGGCGGCGCGCCCATTGTAGGGCTGGCGGGAAATCTACGTCACCGCTGGTTTGGGCTCGCAATGCCTTGATATTTTCAATCCAGGCCTGGTTCGGTACGATTCCTAAAAAACCAGGGCCACTGAAAGCATACGGTTGGAACACCCGGAAAGCAACAAGGCTCACCAACCCTGCCAGCACCAGATATACAAAGACCTGCGGAGCCTGGCGGCGCTGTTCTTGCTGCGGTAATTTCAACAGGTATAAACCGGCTGCGATCGGCAACACAACCGCAATCGGCGCCGCGTTGATCTTGGAGGATACCGCCATGCCCAGGACCAACCCAAAAAGGATACTCGGCCAGAAGATCGGATGGTTAATCAGGTTTAATGCGCGCTGCTTGCGGCTCTCCACAGGTTCTGAACCGATTTCTAAACTTTCACCTGCATCCGTGATATGGTTTTTCAACCTGTTCCCATCCACCGGTTTGCTGGTGGCAATCAGGACTGCCAGATAGATCGTCAACATCATAAAAAAGCTGGCAAAAGTATCGACCGTATAAAAATGGGATTGCTGGATGGGTACAACAGCAACGGTGTAAAATGCGGCAGCTAATAAACCAACTCGGCGGTCATATAGACGCTGTGCGGTTAAAAATACGAATAGAATGGTCAACAAATCAACAGTGGCTGAAAGCGCTCTTCCAACCAGGTGAATATTTCCATACCCTGTCATCTCCATCCACTCTCCAACATAACGAGTGATGAAAATCGGCAAAGTACCATATACATAGAAAGTGTAACCGCGATTATGGGGGTTCAGGCTGGAGTTCGCCGTATCGAAATATTCCTGAATGCCATCGACAGGCTCAATCGCCGTTGACACCATGGTTAAGAAGCGTTCATCAGGATGTAGGTGTTGGTCTTCATCCCAATCAATACCTGTATATCGCAAGAATATACCAGCCGCCAAGACAAACACCAACAGCATCGTAACCAACCAGGGTTGTGTATTCTTCGACTCTCTCACGTCTGATGCTTCAACAGAATTGGCTTCACTCATCATATATACAAGAATTTCCCGCGCAACTTTCAGCGGTTCTCCTGGGGTACCGTATAAATATAAAAACTTTTACCTTCGAATTCGGATTCATAGGTTCCTAATGCGCCATTTGGATAAAGTTCTTCCAAGCGTTTCAGCGCTTCGCTATCATCTGGTTTGAACAGAAACAGTTTGGGGCCATCCTGCTCCAGTGTAATTTCTAATTGATCAGCCCAAAGTGCTAAATCTCGCACTTCGCCCAGGGCGTTGATCCCGACCAGGCGCGTATCTACCCAGTGCGGATATGGGATCACCCAGGCGTTATCGACATCACCCGTTGTTTCCACAAATTGTCTTATGACGGCACCCAGCTCAGAAGTGTTCCAGGCGGAACGATCAAACTGATCTTTATATTGATGAAAGACCAGATCGTAGTTCTGGTTGATCGTCAGCAATAAGAGTAGCGCGGCAATCACAGTCGCGATCGTCGCTCCAAACCTGGTTTTGAGGCTTGCTTTGAGACCTGTGATTAAACCATCAAAGGTCAGTCCAATGATCAGGAAAACCGGCACAATTGCAGCACCTGTACGGTTGAGGGAGGGATTCTCAGCTGGAAATGCCAGTGACAAAATCGAAGGCATCATCAACAGGGGGATCGAGACCAACCAGAATATATCCAACCAATCGCGCTGGCGAATATAACGCGAAACCAACAAAACAACACCGATAAAGAAGATTACCGCCGAGATGACATCCAGCGCTGGGCGATCCATGACTGAATGCACCCAGATTTCGCCGTTGTCCCAAAAGAACATCGTCAGAGCATCCCAAGTGTTCTTCAAGAAAATTTCCCAGGCCGGGCCAGACAGAGGCTGCTCTATACCCGTCATGCGCGTCATCGCCCGGAAAGAAAAACCTGATGGATCAGAAAGCCAGTAGCGCAGCAGCGGCAAAAAGACAACCAGCGATGTGAAGCCTGTCAAAGCCAGCCAGCCCACACTCAATTTACGTGCTCCCTGCGATTGCTGATGGAGCAGATATAAGCCAAATGCCGCTAAGACCACAAAAGGCACAAACCGATACGGGCTATAACCGTGCAGTCCTAACCCCAGGAAAAGTCCTGCCAGGATGAAATCATTGCGATTGCGGCGACGGAAACCACGCACTAAGAAATAGACCATCGGTGCATAAAAGAAGGGATAGAGTGTAAAGCGCAAAGCCACCCTTGAGATCACATTCGGCCAATATGCGATCCCAGCAAAAACCATTGCATATAATCCAACACGTCGATTAGCGATCTCTTTGCCAGTTAAATAGATAAAGGGCAGCGTGAATAGCCCGGCAAAAACTGTCCCCAGCTTGAGACTCATAAAAGAAATACCGGTATTAAAGAGCAGCGACATGGCTGCCGTCAGGTACATCTGGAAGGCTTCTCTTCCGGTATTCCGTGGGAAGAAAATACGGAATTGCCCATTGAGTACATCCGATACATCCAACAGCTTTTCGGCGTGATCGCTGAACATCTCGCCCGGTACCTGGTCTAGCATATAGAAACGGAAGAAAAACGTCAGCGCAAAGGCCAAAATCACCAGCAGCGTCCAAGGAGATAGACTCAAACCATCCGAAGAAAAGGAACGCCATGACAACCGGAGTTTCTCCCGCCAGCCAGTTACTGACGATTCACCAGACTGCCAGAATGCATGCACAAAAAAAACAATCGATAAGAACCACAGGAGCAGGTTGAAACTTGTAAACTGGTTACCCCCAAAAGCAATAAAAGCCGTTGCACCCAACAGAACAGCAACCAGCAAGCTGACCGGTCTGAAGGCGGTATCCTGCCAGCCAATGCGAAATTCAACTTGACGCTCCGGCAATAACCATTCACCCTTCAAACTAGCCCAGATCACCCACCCAACACTGATGGCGTAAAAGATGACACCGGAAATGATCGAACGGTGGGGCGGTTCCAGGGAACGCTGTGCCAAAAACGCCAGTGCCAGCGGTACCAACAACCGCAAGACCGGCCAGAAATCGAACGGTTCCTTTTGCGCAGGAACAGTCTGAAGGACGGGTTCATCCTTTGGATCGGGCTGCACCTCCGCATCCGTGGACAAATCATCCGAAAACAATCGATCCGAACTTCCTGCCGGAGGAATTATGATTTTCTCGCTCCGCCAAAAAAATATTTTCGATTTTACGTAATCTAATACGGTCGGTTCTTCCATCATCAAGGGCTAATCATAACGCAACTTATTGTCTGTAGCAATCAAGCTCGCCGGGCAATATAAAAGGTATAAGCACCATCTTCAGTTGCAAGAGGTTCATTGTAAGAGGGTTCAGTCAGGCGGCGGGTCAGGGCTAAATTCCATTCCTGTGGAACCAAAATCCAGCGTCCAAAAAGCATTTTGTTGAACAGGGCAGGTAAGCCCAGGTAGTGCCCCCATTCGAGGGTTCGCAGGGCAGCGGGAGAGAAGTAATGCCAGTACTTCTCAAGGATAAACCCTGCGCTATCCAGGCGTGCCTCCCAGGTCACAGGATCATTGCAGTGATGGTGGCGGGAAATGCGGTTGAAAAAAGACCGGTAAGCATCACCCAGCCTTTGCAATCCAATCTTGTCAAATCCCCGCCCGATCGAGAGGTTGGAAAGGAACTGGTGATTTGGCACACAGAAAATGAAAGGTGCACCAGGTTGGAGCACGCGGGCGGTTTCAGCCAGGACAGCATCGATATGTGGGATATGTTCCAGCACTGAATTACTAACCGCGCTGGCAAAATACCTGTCCGGGAATGGCTGGGCAGCCCCATCCGATTGTGCCACACCCAGGTACACGTTCCGTACCACTGCTTCTGAAAGTGGAGACCACCAGGGATCAGTGCCAACTTCAATTTTCCGATCGAACGCGACAGAGGCGAAATGGCCATCTCCACAACCCAGGTCAAGCGTCGGTGAGGGCAGCGCAATATCTTCGTAGAAACGCGCCTCCACAGCTCGAAGCAAACCGCGAAAATAGGGCATCGCTGAGATTTGAAGCCAAAGGTGGTCTTTTTTGTGATTGGGCGAGCGTAAAGAGGGATTCGTTGGCACGATTATTTTAATTGATCCAGCAGCTCTAGATACAAGTCTTCGTAGGCAGCTGCATTGGCATATGGGGAAAACTGGCGCTCTACATCAGGAGGATCGCCAGCATATTTTTCTGGAGATGTGAATATTTTTATGATCGCATCTGCTAAAGCATCCGCATCGCCGATGGGGACAACTTCACCCATGCCAGTCATGATGACTGGCTGCCGCACGCCGGGGAGATTGGATGCCACGCTGGGCGTACCATTGATCATCGCTTCAATCTGCACCAACCCAAATGTTTCCGTTGAATTCAATGAAGGAACAACAAGCACATCAAGATTGGGGTAAAAAGCTGCAATTTGAGTTGGGGATAAATTTCCCAGAAATTTCCATTGACCTTTCGACTGATAATCTTCAATGATCGGTCTAAGTCGTTCGAAGTATGCTTCCTCACCCATCACGTCAATATATTGTCCTGCGAATAAAATCATTGCATCCGGATAGCGTTCTAAAACGCTTGGAAAGGCATCCAATAATATTTCGATACCTTTTTCGGAGGCAAAACGAGTTGCCATCCCAATCACTGGGCCACGATGATCCAGATTATGTGTTTGTCGAAATTCAACCACTGCGTCCTCGGATGCTGGGGGCAGTTCCACCGGAGGCAGGATTACCCTCACTTTTTCTGAGAAACGCTGTAGATATGGGGAATGGCTGGCAAAGTCCTCGGTATACGCACCGATTCGATGGGTAAATCGGCCCGCTAGGTTATTCATAAAAAGAACAACCTGATTGACAAAGCGGTTGAATAAACCTGGTGGCAGTTCCAGGTCGCAGTGATAGGTAATCACCGTCGGTTTTCGAAGAATACGCCCACGTAGCGCCACACCAGCAGCATCGAACTGCGGCAGGTGCAGGTGGATGACATCATAATCGATGGCCAGTTTCCAGGCTAGATAGCCAAAGGTGGGCATGATCACCCCTTTGCTGACCCGCAACAAAACCGGTGCTCGTACAATGCGGACACCATCCACAATTTCCTCACGGGGTAGATTTTCATCAAATTGTGAAGTCAACACTGTGACTTCATGACCGCGCTTAACCAGGGTACGAGCCAGCCGTTCAACATAGATGGTCAGGCCACTGGTATGCGGACGGTAATAGGTCAGAACGGTCAGTATTCGCATGAGATCCCCGGATTTTTCAATGGAATTTTCATCATGTGGTTAACGGATTTCCCAAAAAGATATGACAGGCTTTTCGATATGCACTATGTAAATAACGCTCGATTATCTCTCACCCAATTAAAAATGCGCTGAATGCCTTCATCGAAATTTACTTGCGGACGCCAGCCCAGTTCGCGTTTGATCTTGCCGATATCAGAAATGTAGATGCGTTGGTCGCCAGGACGCCAATCTGACACCCAATTTACCTGAATTTCCTGACCCAGCAGCGATTCAAGCTTGGGCCCTAATTCCTGCCAAATCGAGGTTGTGTTTTCCGAACCGCCCCCCACATTGTAGACTTTCCCAGCTGCAATATCAATCTTCTCGATGGCCAGATCATAAGCTGCTAACAGGTCTTCGACATAAAGCATATCGCGCACCTGTTTACCATCTCCATAGATCGTGATCGGTTTTCCCATCACTGCAGCGATCACAAACCAGGACAGATAGCCCTGGTCTTCAACACCAAACTGGCGCGGCCCATAAATGGTGCTCTGGCGGAAAACGACGGTTGGCAGACCGTAGATACGGGCATAATCACGGATATACTGGTCCCCAGTCCCTTTGCTGCAGCCATAAGGGCTGTGGAAATCCAGCGGGTAGCTCTCCGGCACACCATTCGGTAAATCGGCATAAGCATAGCGAGTTTCTTTTTCATCGATCTTCAAGTCAACCATGCCGCCATACACCTTGTTGGTGGAAGCGTATAACACAATCGGGTTTCGGCCTGAAAGCCGGGCTGCTTCAACTACATTAAATGTGCCAATGGCATTATCCTCAAAATCCTCACGCGGGCGTTGAACCGAGGTGGTAACGGCAACCTGTCCAGCCAGATGGATGATGATATCGGTATCACGAGATGCTGCCGTTAGGAGGGCAGCATCTCGAAGATCACCGACCACCAATTGGAAGGCATTTTGTCCGTAAGTCGCGCGCAGCCACTCGATATTACGAGGACCGCCCACTCTAGAAAGGTTATCGTAAACTGTGACTTGTTCCCCTCTTGCTAATAGGCGAGCCACACAATTGGACCCGATAAATCCAGCCCCACCTGTGATCAGGTATTTTTTACGCATAAAACCTCCAACAACCATATTCAATTACGGTGATCAGATCAGGATTTCTCACCTGCACGCTCCTGCTGAACTCGTTGAGCCACCTGCGATAAAGACAGCCCTTCCCTAAAAAGCGCATAAGCACCCACAATCCCTGTCAGACCAATATAATAAACATGGTCGACTAGAGCAAAAGCCAGTGCACTCTCATAAGACACACCAAATACGGAAAGAGCCCCAACATATGCAGCCTCATATACTCCAATGAATCCTGGCGAGGAGGGTAAGGCGACTCCGATCATGGCAACGCTGATTGCAAAAACCATCCAAAGCAGAGTTGCCTCAGGAATGAAAGCCAGCATAATCAAGTAATGAGACAGAATTGCCATTCCCCAGCTGGCGCCAATCCAAAGCAGGACTCGAACGAAACGTCGGAAATCTGTCAACGGCTTAAGGCCTATTAAGAAGGAAGTCAATCTTTCGCGGCCTAATTCGATCAGGCGTGGCCAGCGCTTTCCCAGACGTTCGAACCATGTCAGTACACGCTCTTGATAACGAGCTAATAGATAGAGCGCGTACATGCCAGCAAGCACGATTAAACCGACAATGATCCCGACCTGTTGGGCACCCGGCACATCTACGACCAACGCCAGGCTGCCAAGCAGCAATCCAGCCGCAATGATCATATCAAAAGCACGTTCCACAATGATGGTTGAAAATACCCGCCAAAATCCTAATCCATGCCGACCCAGAAGCGCTGCACGTCCCAATTCACCCAGGCGAAATGGCAATACGTTATTCATTAAATAACCAGCCTGCTCGGTCAAATAAACCAGTTTATAGGGTGCTTCTTCCATTAATAAGATATACCAGCCTCGTGAACGGACCATATAGGAAACAATATAAATAGGCAAGGCCAATAACAGGTATCGATAATTCGCTCTTGTCAGCGCGACCACAAAGACCTGCCAATCGATTAAGGAAAACAGTACGCCCAAAGCAACCAGGCTGACCAATATCCCAGGAAGGATTCGCCAAATATTTTTACGGGAGGTTTCCGCTGAGGCGGGTTTTTGATCAGTCATCCCCTAATTGTAGTACAGCCAAAAAAGCTTCTTGTGGAATTTCTACTTGCCCAATCATTTTCATACGTTTCTTGCCTTTTTTCTGTTTTTCCAGCAGTTTGCGCTTGCGGGTAACATCACCGCCATAGCATTTGGCAAGCACATCTTTGCGCAAAGCCTTCACATTAGCCCGAGAAATCACTCGACCGGCTGCTGTCGCTTGAATCGGCACTTCAAATAATTGGCGAGGGATCAGCTTGCGCAGCCGGGTGACCAGAAGCTGCCCTTTGTGATAAGCATCATCGCGATGCACGATCAAAGCAAATGCATCCACTGGCTCTTTATTAACTAACACTTCCAGCTTTACCAAATCATCCTGGCGGTATTCATAAAATTGATAATCCATGGAGGCATAACCACGACTGCGTGATTTGAGCTGATCGAAAAAATCGACGATCAATTCACCTAATGGAATCTCAAAGGATAGCTGCACCCGATTTGAAGTGGGATACTCTTGCTCGATAAAAATACCGCGCTTTTTGGTAACCAGGTCCATAACGGTTCCGTAATATTCGGTGGGGGTGAAGATCTGCAGCTTCATCCAAGGTTCGCGAATTTCAGCGATTTCGCCTTCATCCGGTAGATCTGCGGGAGAATCGATCACAATTTCATTCCCATCCCGCATCATCACCTGATATTCCACCGAAGGCGCCGTAAAAATGACATTCAGGTCGTATTCGCGTTCGATACGCTCCTGAATGATTTCCATGTGAAACATACCCAAAAAACCGCAGCGGAAGCCGAAGTTTAGTGCCTGGGAGGTTTCTGGTTCATAAATCAAGGCGGCATCATTCAACTGTAATTTCGCTAATCCATCGCGCAGGTCTTCATAATCTTCGCCTTCAACTGGGAAAACGCCTGCAAAAACCATCGGCTTGGCTTGTTGATAACCCGGTAATGGTTTGGGAGCAGGGTTTTGAGCCAGGGTGACTG
>Ga0316577_10000122_pt1 | contig 22592 bp, 17 predicted proteins | sample S5NA_FD_203073 | JGI IMG/M metagenome (GOLD analysis project Ga0316577, IMG submission 203073) | Rhizosphere microbial communities from salt marsh grasses in Alabama, United States - S5-7_050615r2r1 | ecosystem: Host-associated > Plants > Roots > Rhizosphere | place: USA: Alabama | collected... | reverse complement strand
CCCACTGCTGCCTCCCGTAGGAGTCTGGGCCGTGTCTCAGTCCCAGTGTGGCTGATCATCCTCTCAGACCAGCTACCGATCGTCGCCTTGGTAGGCCCTTACCCCACCAACTAGCTAATCGGACGTGAGCTCATCTCGCCGCGAGAGCCAAAGCCCCCTTTCACCCCTAGGTCGTATGCGGTATTAGCCCGAGTTTCCCCGGGTTATCCCCCACGTCGAGGTAGATTCCCACGCATTACTCACCCGTCCGCCACTCTACTCGCCCCAAAGGACTTTCGCGTTCGACTTGCATGTGTTAGGCATGCCGCCAGCGTTCAATCTGAGCCAGGATCAAACTCTTCAGTTCATACTTCCTCGGTCGCCTCAACGACCGTATCCTCGCTCGACCAACTCTTCGTTCACCGAAGTGCTCGCCGATGTCCCATTGGAGTCTCCCCAACGACACCGGAGCACCCGCACAAATTATCTGATACACACTGTTAAAGATCTCCTCAGCAAACGCACACAGCGCCTCGCCAAGACCGCCCATTCTACCCCAACTCATCCCCCTGTCAAGCCCTCACAGGGCCGGGGGGTGGCGGGGCGCGGTGCCGCCTGGTGCTTTAGCCCGCCGGCGCGTGACAGGCATGCGGCGCGCGACTATACTCCAATCTCGGCTGAGTGGCAGAGTGGTTATGCAGCGGCCTGCAAAGCCGCGTACCTCGGTTCGATTCCGGGCTCAGCCTCCAGCATTCGTGCTCTCCGCTTCTCGCTCACGCAACACAGGCAAGGTGCGCGCGCAGTCTGGTCGGACTTGCGGGCAGCCCCTCTTTACGACTCAGTGGCGTGGGCCACCAGCTTCATCAAGCCCGGGTGGCGAAACTGGTAGACGCAAGGGACTTAAAATCCCTCGGCTTCGGCCATGCGGGTTCGAGTCCCGCCTCGGGCACCACGACCCGTGCCTGGAGCGGTCAATGCCGCAACCCAGGGCCACCCCCACTCCCTCACTCGCCGGTTGGGTCTCATTCCTCTTTCGTCAACCAGCGGTCGGCCACCGCGCACCCTGCGCCCCGTCGCGGCTCGATATCGGATGTGCACGCCGTGGTTACCCAGACCCGCCCCACGCCCGGTCCGAGCTCGAACTCAAAGGGTGTGGGCAGATAGTCCATCGGCCATTCGGGCGACACGTCGCGGAGCGGGGGTGTCGACCCGCTGAGGTCATAAAGGTCTTCGATGTGCAGGTGCTGGTAGTTCCAGGGGTCTTTGTTCAAGGCGAGGAGCGCCGTGCCAAGGCCCTCCGTGCTCACTTTGCGCAGCAGTAAGACCGCCGGGTTGGCCTGCTCCAGGCGCTCGATCGGTCCATCCTCCCGGAACACGGGGTACTGGTCCTTGAGTTGGTTGGTCCGCGCAATGAAGTCAGTCAGATCGATGTTCGGCGCTTCCCAGTCTGCGGGGCTCGTGTCGACGACATTGAGTCGGCGCCTAAAGCCATACTCGTACCCGACCGGCATCATCACCCCGGCGGAGAACAATGCCGCGAAAAGGTAGCGCTGTTTCAGAGCGTTGGGGTTATCCCCGGATTCGCTGAAGAGCCGCTCGGTGTCGTGACTTTCCGGAAAGCTGATCGAGGAGGCCAGGTGGCGGGTCAGGTCATACTGCTCCAACAGCCAAGGGGCTTCAAAGTCCCACCACTTTGAGCTGTTGAAGATGGCGTTGAAGCCGGCGGATGCTGTATCGCGCGTCTGCTCCGGAGAGCAGCCGAGCGTTTCCGCGATGAAGACGACCTCTGGACAGATCTGACGTGTGTGCGTGATTAAGGATTCCCAAACTGCGTTCGGTATCTGGTACGCCGCATCGCAGCGGAAGCCGCGAAAGCCCAAGTCGACCAGGTAGTCGACAACCTGAATGCAATACGCCAGCAGCCCCGAGCGATCGACCGAGTGGCGGTGATCGAACTGAGCCAGGTCATGCCAGACGACCTTGTTCCCGTCAGCTTCGACACAGAAGGCGCTCGCGACATCGTCGCCTTCGCGCACGAACCAGTCGGGATACTCCAGCACCAGCCTCGAGTCCTTGGCGCAATGATTAATCACGAGGTCGATCATCATGGAGAGCCCCCGACGTTCCGCCTCGGCGATCATCGCCCGGACCTGCTCCTCGGGCGGGCGGGCGGAATTCGGAGCCACGAAGGTCTCGTTGATCGCGAAATGATCGGCGATCGAATAAAGGGATCGGGATCGACCAAGCCTCTGGATGGGATTGACGTAGACCCAATCAAAGCCCATTTTGGCCGCCCGTCCCAGATGCGGGGTCCAATTCTCGAAATGTCCAACGAGTCGCGGGAACAGGTTATAGATCTTCATCAATCCCGTGCTCTCCTCAACGCGACCCGGCACGCTCATCACGACAGCCGCGAGCCCCCATGGCGGGGCGCCGTGTCAGCCCTTCCATTCACATGGTTGCGAGCCATGCGCCCCGGATCGCTCGCGTTCCGGGCCGGTCGATGCCCCAATCGGACCTCGAGTCGGAGATGCCTTAGCCCTCGCGGATGTAGTCGTAGATGTTCAGGTAATCCTGACCAGGCACGTTCCAAGAATAGTCGCAGCGCATCGCGTTCTTCATTAACTCGCGAAAGTGATCAGGATGATACCGATAACAGGCGATGGCGCGTCCCAGGGCCGACTCCAGGCCGGCGTTATCGAAATCCCGGAAGACGTAGCCGTTGCGCTCATGCAGCGGACGATGCGAGTGGTCTTTGTCGAAAACTGTGTCTGCCAGTCCGCCGACCTCACGGACGACCGGGATGGTGCCGTAGCGCAGAGCAATCAGCTGGGTCAGCCCGCAAGGCTCGAAACGGCTTGGGACGAGCATGAGATCGGCGCCAGCATAAATGAGGTGTGACAGCTCTTCGTCGAAGCCGATCTCCAGATGGCAGTCGGGGCTGTCGTTGAGCATCGTCTTGAGACCCCAGAAATCGGCATTGATCTGATCGTTTGGGCTCGATCCGAGCAAGACGAATTGAGCGCCTTGCTCAAGGGTATAGAAGATCGCATGGCGCACGAGCTCCAGACCTTTTTGTGGGTCCAGCCGACCGATGAAGGCGACGATCGGTTTCTCATTGTCTGCCAGCATCAGGCGGTGGCGGAGAGCACGCTTGTTTTCGTATTTTCCGTCGATGTTTTCCACCCCGTAGCGAACCGGGATATGATGGTCGATCTCGGGATTCCAGACATCGTAGTCGATGCCGTTGACCACTCCGCCATACTTCAGATGATGGACATGGAGCGTCGGCTCCAGTCCGAAGCCTTGGCCCTGGTCTTTCGTCTCAAACGCATAACGGGGTGAGACGGTTGTGACGAAGTTGGAGTAGACGATTCCCGCCTTAAGCAAATTCAGAGCTCTTGGGTGGTGATTGTCTGCCATCCGGCTCTGTTCGAAGAACCGTTCCGGCCGGCGCAGCCCGGTGGCATGCAGCACGTCGATGCCCGTCACCCCTTGGTGAGCGAAGTTGTGGATCGTCAGACACACCCGCGGATGCGTCATCCCAAGCGGCTGGTAGAACTCGTAGAGGAAGACCGGCACCAAGGCGGTCTGCCAGTCATGGACATGGATAACGTCCGGGTGCTTGCCCGCCTTCCAGAGGAATTCCATGGCAGCCCGCGAGAAAAAGGCGTAGCGCAGAACGTCATCGCGAAAGCCGTAGATACTGCTACGGTTGAAGAAATCGTCCTGTGAATGCGGCTCGATAAAGAAACATTTGCGCCCGTGTACGAAGCCGAAGAATACCGTGCAGTGGATTGCGCCGTCATACCAGGGGACCCAGAGGTCGCGATAGACCTCTTGCATCTCGAAGACTTGATCGTAGCGCAGGGTGGAGTACTTGGGCAGGATGATCTCGACATGATTGCCCCGAATCGCCAGCTCGCGACTCAGCCCGAAGACCACGTCGGCGAGTCCGCCGACCTTTGCCACGGCAGCCAGCTCGGGCGTGATGTGAACGACAAACAGGTTCGGGCGGAAGGCTGCAGGAGGGGGCAGGGGCTCGGGTGTTGGCGATGCTTCGGCCTCGGGAGGCTCTTCCGACCCCAGTCGTGACCGGGCTGAGCGCAGCGTGGCCGACGCGTCGGACTCGGCAGATTGCGGGATCGCCTCCGTCAACGGCGGCGTCCACCCAGCCGATAGCGGCGCCGAATCCGGCGGTATCCCCGGCTCGGCAGTCTCGACCCCTGGGAGCCCGGTGTCCTGCTCGAATCCCGATCGAACCCGCTCCGCCTTCAGGGCCGCCTGAGAAGCCGAGCTCCGGGCTGCCGGGCGGCGCGGGTCAGCGGGCGGCAGAGGGGCGGCCGTGACTCGCTCGCCGGATTGATCCGGCGCCGGCGCCCCATCTGCCCCGCCGGCCTGAGGCAGGACGATCGCGGTTGAGACCGATGGCTCCCGAGCCTGCGATTTTCGGCTGCGGCTGCTCGCAGGCGGCGCAGATCCGGCCCGCTTGGCGCCGGAACGGCCTCGTGCGACGTCCTTTCTTGATCCAGTTGGCTTCTTCGCCATTACTCGTTTTCCTGCAGCGATGTTCGTGCCGCGCTCAATTCAGCGGCTGCCCGCTAGTGTACCCCAGTCCCCAAGACCAGATGCGCCCGCCCTCGTCGCTCGCAGTCCGCGCCGCATTCGGGTGGACGGGGGGCCGCGGTCCGTGAATGCAGCCGAGAGGGGCAGGCCTCGTGAGTCATCCCCGCGCCGGCGTTGCCGGCTTGATCGAGGGCCTGGCCGGAGACCCGGGCGCGTTTGTCCTTCAGCCTTCGCTTGATGTCCGCGGGTCGCTGCCTCCAGGCCCGGATCGGGCGGCGGTGCCGTCTTCGGCGTGTTGCCCGCCGAGCTCATCCGACTCTGAGGGGCCGGTCCCCCGCCATGTCCAGGTGCCATCCTCGGCGACGACCAGGACGTGGTCATAGGCAGACGGATCATCTTCCTCATCGCCGAGCGTGATATAGGTCATCCCGCTGTCACGCAACATCTGAAACAGCTCGTCGAGCTGGCATTCGCTCAGTGCCCGAGTCGGATGGTCGAGCACGACAAACGCGGGTGCGGCCATCAGCACCCGTGCAAATGCCACGAGTTGCTGCTCACCGAGCGACAGGAGCTCCTTCCAGTTGCGTTCTTTGTCCAGCCCGCCAGCCCGGATCAATGCGGGCTCGAGGCTCAACGCCTTCAAGGTCGCGACGATCTGCTCATCCGTATAAGACCCGTTGGCACCGCTTGGCGTCACGAGTTGACGCAGGCTCCCCGGTGGCAGGTAAGGACGCTCTGGCAGGAACATGATCGCCGAGTCGCCCGGGCGCGTGATACAGCCGTCTCCGGCGTCCCAGAGGCCGGCGGTCGCGCGAAACAAGGCTGTCTTGGCCGATTCGTTGGGAACGAGGACAAGTAGGCATGTCCCGCGCGGGATCGACACCGACAGATCCTTGATCAGCTCGCGCCCGCTGCGAGGTGATCGAAGGGTGACGCCCTGAAACGCCACGCGCTCTGAGTCGATGCGCGTCACGATCGCCGGCTTCTGTGAGACCGGGCCCGCCTCCATCGCCTCGCGCAGGCTTGCCAGGCGGGCAATCACGGCCGTGTAGGTCGAGATAGACTGAAACTGTGTGATGATGAGGGAAAAGGCCCCGAGGAGGTGGGCAAAGGCGATCGCGGATTGGCTGATGACCCCGAAGTCCGCCTTTCCCTGAATGAACAGCGGCGCGACGATGAGGACGGGGATGATCTGAATGAGGTAGTTGTAGCCGGTCGTGAAGAATCCCAGTCTGCGATTGACGTGAATAATGTGTTGAAAATTTGCTATGAGATCCGCTAGGCGTTTGAGAAGCTGCGACTCGAGACCGGCCTCACGTCGCAGGAGCGCAATGGAGTCGGCATTGTCGCTGACATGGATTAGGCGGCTGCGGAAATTGGCCTCCTTGTCGAGCTGGTCATAATTCAAACCGATCAAGGGTCGCCCGAGGAGCACGGTCATTAAGGATCCGAGTGCTGCATAGGAGACGGCCACGACGAACAGGAGCGGGCTGATGGTCCACATGACGCCAGAGAAGGCAATCACCGTGAAGCTTGCATTGAGCAGCATGAGCACGAAGGACAGCGTCGTCGCGGTCATGTAGCGGATGTCCTCGCTGATCCGCTGATCAGGGTTGGCGAGATCCCCGGCGTCGTGAAGACGGAAGTAGACTCGATCATCGAGATAGCGCATGACGGCGCGTCTCGTCAGATAGTTGCGCCATAGCAGCCCGAGGCGTTCCTCGACGTAACGGTAGTAGACCGCCACCAGTGTCGAGATTGCGAAGACGCCGACGTAGAGCAGCGCGAAGTAACCGAACCTGCCCATGTCGCGGTTCTCGATGGAGGTCATGAAGTCCCGCCCGACGTAACTGTTCAAGACGTTCAGGCCGTTGATGCCGAACAGGAGCAAGATCAGCAGCGCAAAGAGCCACTTCGCCTTGCCGCCGACCTCGGAGCCCGCGAGGGCTCCGATCATCTCGACAAATCGCATCCAGCTTGTGCGGCTGATGGGGGAGCGCAGCGCATTCATGGTGGGGCAGGGTCCGTCGTGATCAGGGAAATCGAGTGCCGGCGGGGTGCGCGACGACGGCCCCGACAGCCCTGGCTCAACATCGCGGATGACGCTGGCCGCGCGTGAGTATAGCCTCACGGCAAAATCGGCCGCGCGCGATCGCACGTCTCATCCCGCGCGGATTGTGGGGTTGGTTGCTTCGCGGCTGCCACGCGCCGTGACCGCCGTGCAACCTGATTGTTTTCGGCGGCCGCTGACGGCGTCGCCCCCCTTTGCCGGTCGTGTACCCGCGCATGTCCGTCGGGGGAGCCTGTCGCCGCGTCCGTTCAGCTCGACACTCCCACTTAGTGCTTGCACCGCCTTCGGCAGCGCCAAAGGGACTCGGTGGGCCCTCCTGCTGCCCGGCGACGGAACCCGTCGGGAGGCAGGCGAGCCGAGGAGCCAATACGAGCCTGGCGCGGCGTATTGCATGCCCCTGAGCGCGCTCTCCTGAGCTGGATCGGGGCTTGGCAAGCGGTGCAGGGGACTTCACGCCGGACCGGCATTACCTTAACATGTCCCGGCAAATTTGCCGGCCTGGCAGCGATGGAGATGGTATAGCAGGCATCCTGCTCGGGATAGCCGCCGCGTCGCAGGCCAGCGTTGTTCTCACCTTCGCGGTGCTTACCGCGGGCCGGCTGGTCCGTGCGCAGGCGGCGAGCCCGCATCCAGGGGCACGGACCGCGACTTGGACACCCCAATGCCCGGCTCCGGCGGACGCCCCCTCCAGAGGCCTGGCAGCTCGACCTTCAAGCGGGATGGAGCCTGCCAGGAGGCTGGAAATTGTTGCCGTTTTCGGCTCGTTACCCAAAAGACTGAAGAACCTGGCACTCTCGAACATGAACCACTTAAGAGATCCCAAACGAATCTCGGCCGGCCTCTTCGTTGCCCTGGCGATGGCCCTTGGCGCCGAAGGTTTTTGCCAGCCATCCGCAGCGCCGGACGACGAAGGTGTGCCGGGGGTCTTCACATTCGCAAGCGTGGTCCGGCGCGCCGCCGAGCTCGCCGAGGCGCCTTACCAGAGGGACGCGCCCCAGCTCCCGGAGGTGTTTGCGTCCCTGGATTACGACGGTTTCCGCGATATCCGGTTCAACCGCGGTCACTCACTATGGCGCGAGGACGGACTGCCTTTTCAGGTCCAGTTCTTCCACCGTGGCTTCATGTTCCAGGACCGGGTGAGCATCAACGTCATCGATCAAGGCGCGGTGACTCCGGTCGAGTTCTCGACCCAGATGTTCGACTATGGCGAGAACCCGGTCTCCGGAGACATCCCCCACGACCTTGGTTTCGCCGGTCTGCGTTTGCTGTTCCCGATCAATCGCGACGATCTGTTCGATGAGGTCGCGGTTTTCCTCGGCGCCAGCTACTTCCGCGCCGTGGCGCAACATCTCAACTACGGGATCACGGCACGTGGTCTGGCGATCGATACCGGGTTGGCGACACGCGAAGAGTTCCCCGTGTTTCGCGAGTTCTGGCTCGAAAGACCGCATGAGGATGCCGTCGAGATCACGCTTTATGCGCTGTTGGACAGTCCCAGGGTCGCCGGGGCATATGTCTTCGTGATCAAGCCTGGGCCCGACACGACCATGGACGTCAAGGCCCACCTCTATTTTCGAGAATCCGTCGAGAAATTCGGCATCGCCCCCTTGACCAGCATGTTTCTGCACGGCGAGCTGACCGAGCGGTACATGGATGATTTTCGCCCCGAGGTCCATGATTCGGATGGGCTCATTATCGAGAGCGGGACGGGCGAGCGGATCTGGAGGCCGCTGGTCAATCCGCTTGGACTGCGCATCAGCAACTTCCAGGTCGAGAATCCACGTCTGTTCGGTCTCCTGCAGCGCGACCGGGACTTCGCCCACTACCAGGACCTTGAGGCCCACTATCACAACCGCCCGAGCGCGCAGGTCGAGCCCCTCGGAGATTGGGGCAAGGGCGTCGTGGAGTTGGTGGAGATCCCGAGCACGGCAGAGAAGTACGACAACATCGTCGCCTACTGGACCCCCGAGCGCCGCGTCGGGGCCGGTGACGAGATGGAGTTTGCATATCGCCTGCGGTTTTCTGCCAATCCCGAGGCGCGCCTGACCGGCGGACGAACCCTGGCGACCCGCATCGGTGGCGGCGGCACGGACGTCCTGGATTCAAGCCGGCGCAAGTTTGTGGTCGATTTCGTCGGCGAGACGCTGGCAAGCTTGCCGCCCGATTCGCCCTTGATGGCGACCGTGACCGCTTCGACCGGTGACCTCTCACCACCAGTCGTGCAACATAATCCAGAGACGGGGGGGTGGCGGCTGTTCGTCGAGCTCAATCCTGAGCGGGGTCGATCGGCCGAGCTGCGTGGTTTCCTGTATCAAGGTAATGACGTGCTCACCGAGACTTGGAGCTTCGAGTGGGTCCCCCAGTGATTGGCAATGGCGCCGATCTGTCGGATCTCGGCGTCGAGGTTGATTCATCGGCGGGCCCGCCGGTCGGTGCATCGCTGCAGGATTGGGAGCAGGCGATGCCCCGGGTAGCGCACTATCTGCGAGCACTTGGGGTCCGCGACCACCGAGACCATGCCCGCCTCATCGAAGCGATCCGCAGTCGATTCGTTCGACGGGTGTCGACACACCTTGTGGCGGACGCAACCGAGACAGGGATCGAGGCGACCGCAGCACTGCTCGACGCTTGGATCGCGGCTCAGCTCGGGCCGGGTGTTCCCGAGCCACAACAACGGATGGCGCGAGCCGCGGTACTGGGTGGCGTGGTCGAGGGCTGGGTGGCCGTCTGGTCGGGGCGCGTCGACGAGCCACTGGGCGAGCGCATCATCGCGGCGAGTCTCTCACCGGCACCCGAGCCGGCACCCTTGTCGATGGTGCCCCAGCGGATTGGGCCGTGTTGTCACCGCCTCGTTCGATCGATCGCGAAGGTCCTTCGGGGGAAACCAGCGGAGCGCCCCCATCAGCCTGCCGATCCGGGACGGACGTCATGACACGAACATCCTCGGTCCGTCATCCCGACCCTGGGTACCGTCGAGTCATCTACTTCGGTCTAGTGCTCCTCACGACGCTCGGCGCCATGAGTTTGTTGAGCGGCGTGTTCCAGGAGGGTGGGACCACACCGCTGGAATTCATACTGCTGCTGCTCTACGCGGTTCTGATTCTCTGGATCAGTGCGTCCTTCTGGACGGCCGCAATCGGTTTCATCCTGCTCCTGCGTCAGGACCACGGGCAACCCGCGAGTGACGACGTCCACGCCAGCCGTCCCAAGGACCCTCCCATGGGTTTCAAGACAGCCCTTGTGATGCCTGTGTACAACGAGGATCCCGCACGCGTCTTCGCGGGTCTGCGCGCGATCGAGCAGTCGTTGCAGGAGACCGGGCGGGCCGCTGGGTTCGAGATCTTCGTGCTCAGTGATACGCGAGACCCCGACATCTGGGTCGAGGAGGAGATGCAATGGCGAAAATGGGCTGTGGAGCTTGGCCACCCAGCGCGCGTCTTCTATCGCAACCGGGTCGAAAACACCAGTCGTAAGAGTGGGAACCTCGCCGATTTCTGTCGCCGATGGGGCGGTCGTTACCGCTACATGATCGTTCTCGATGCCGACAGCCTGATGTCCGGCTCCACCGTCCTCGAGATGGTGGCCCGCATGGAACAGCACCCGGATGTGGCCTTGCTTCAGGTTCCACCGGTCCCTGTCAATCGGGTGTCTCTCTTTGCCCGTGTACTCCAGTTCGCAAGCAGCCTCTACGGGCGCATCTTCGTTGCCGGGTTGAGCTACTGGCAGGGCGACACAAGCAACTACTGGGGCCACAATGCGATCATCCGGGTCGAGGCTTTTGCGGCTCATTGTGGATTGCCGGAGTTGCCCGGGCGGGAGCCTTTTGGTGGGGAGATCCTCAGCCATGACTTCGTCGAGGCGGCGCTTCTGCGTCGCGCCGGCTGGAAGGTCTGGCTTGCATACGACCTGGGCGGCAGCTACGAGGAGATACCGCCGACCCTGATCGATTATGCCAAACGCGACCGACGGTGGTGTCAGGGGAACCTCCAGCATGTGCGGCTGGTCTTTGCCGAGGGGTTCAAACCTTTGAACCGGGTTCACCTCGCGATGGGGGTGATGTCGTACATGGCATCCCCGCTGTGGCTGTTGTTTCTGCTGCTCACCGGTGTTCAGGCATATCTGGACAGCCTGGACGCACCAGTTTATTTCTTCGGGGATTATCTGCTACCCATCTGGCCGGTGTCCTACGTGGTCGAGATGACCACGGTGCTTTGGGTCACCCTCGCCATGCTCTTTCTGCCGAAGCTCTTTGCTTTGGTGCTGCTCGGGGTCCGGCCGAGGTTGAGGGCGGCCTACGGCGGATTGCCGCGGGCAACGCTCAGCGTCCTGATCGAGAGCCTGCTCTCGGTCCTCTACGCGCCGGTCCTCATGCTCTTTCAGAGCAAGTTTGTCGGCGCGATCCTGCTGCGCCGGATCGTTGGCTGGCCGCCGCAACAACGCGGTGACCACCAGACCGGATTCGCCGAGGCGCTTGCGGCCCATGGCGACCAGACCCTATTGGGTGTCGCCACCGGGGTGCTGACCTATTTCTATGTCCCGGCGTTTTTTTGGTGGTTTACGCCGGTGCTGGCAGGGATGCTGCTCGCAATCCCGGTCTCGATGGCGACCAGCCGGGTCTGGCCGGGCCAGCGGGCCCGTGCGGCCGGGCTCTTTCTCACCCCGGAGGAATCCATGCCGCCACGCGTGTTGCAGCTCCTGTCCGAAAACCTGGGAGCCGTCGCTGGCCCACTCTGCTCCGGCGAGATGGCAGGAGATCTCTGGTACCGCGCCGTCATCGATCCCTGCGCCTATGCGCTGCATGTCTCACTCTTGCCGGAGGAGGTCCCCAATCGCCGGCGTCGGCACTATCTGGAGGGCTTGATCTTCCAGCTCCAGGACGAGGGTCCGCAGAGCTTGACGCCATCTGAGAAGCGGGAGCTCTTGTCTCATCGCGACGGGCTCGAGGAGCTTCACCTGCTTCTCTGGGCGACTCAGCCGGCCCCCATCTCCCTCGCTCCACTCCCCGCCCGCGCGACTTGAGAGGGCGGGTCGAGGTGGCCTTGCGAGCGCCCGTCCCTGACTTATTCACCGCTTCGGCCACGCGTATTGAAGGCGATATTCCAGTGCTGGCCGGGAGCGCCGACCGGGATGGCCGTGAGCTCCAAGGTCCCGACCTCGGTGACCGTGGCCTGTAGTCGGACGGCAACCACCTCGCCCTTCTTATGGTCTTTGGCGGGCAGCGTGGTCTGGATCTCGTCAAGCTCGTCCAGCTCATCTTCGGGCCACTCTTCGAGCAGCTCTCCGACCTGGTCTTCTCGGCGAACACTGGATCCGAAGAAACGGAAACGCACTGGCTCGCCGACCACGAGGCCGAACTCCTGGGGCGCAGCGACCGGCTCCGAGCCCTCTTCCAGCCCGAAAGGCACCAGACAGAGTGCTTGGATTTCGGGCTCCATGCCCGGGATGGCGGGGGCTGCGCTTTCCACCCCGACATAGTACGAGTGGGACGTGCCGCCGCGGATCCGTACCCCTCCATGTCGACGTACATGGGCGTAGAAAGCAGCCCCGCGGGCGACGGCCAGGTCGAGATCTTGAGCTTTCAGCAGGCGTGCCGGCGGTGCGTCCTCGGCGGCCAACCATTGGTTGAGCACCTCGACGACTCGCGCCTGCAGTTGCTCCGCCTTGAAGACGCCGCCGTTGAAAAGGACGGCGGTCGGATGGAGAAAGCTCGCTCCCGCTGCCGGTGCAACGAACCCGGCGAGGTCTTCCGTTGCCCCGGTCTGACGGCCCAGGAACGCGGCGAGGTGGCGTGTGACGGCGGGGTCCTGCGCATATGGCAGACCGACCTTGGTGAGCGCACCGCGAGGTCGATTGGCTGGCCGACTGCTTGAATCGACCGCTGGGAAAAACCCCTCGATCAAGGTCGACTGCACCTCTTCGCGGGTCAGCTCGGTGCGGATACTGCCGCCGATCAGGCGCGAGCCGCGGCTGGGCACCACCACCGGGATGCGGTCGAGGTCGGTGTCGGCGAGCAGGGACTCTTTGGCGATTCGGCAACCATGCGTGAGGGCCTGCAACTGCCAGCGGTCGAGCTCGACACCCGTTCTTCCCAGTTTCTGCTTCAACAGGTGTGCCAGTGTGAGATCCATGTTGTCGCCGCCGAGGAGGATGTGCTCGCCGACGGCGACCCGCGTCAGCTCCAGAGCGCCGTTCTGCTCGGTAACCGCGATCAGAGACAGGTCGGTGGTTCCCCCGCCCACGTCCACCACGAGGATGACGTCGCCGACCCGCACCTGCTGACGCCAGTCGCCGCTGCTTGCGTTGACCCAGCTGTAGAGGGCCGCCTGGGGCTCTTCGAGGAGAACCAGGTGCGCGATACCGATGGCGCGCGCGGCCTCGGCGGTGAGCTCGCGTGCGGCCGGGTCGAAGGAGGCCGGAACGGTGACCGTGACCTCCTGGCGACTCAACGGATCATAAGGAAACTGCCCGTTCCAGGCGTTGCGAAGATGCGCGAGGTAGTGCACCGTCGCATCGAACGGCGAGATCTGCGGGATCTCATCCGCCGCGCCAGCCGGCAGAATCGCCGCCTTGCGGTCGACATCCGGATGGCAGAGCCAGCTCTTGGCGCTGGAGACCAGACGGATTGGCGTTGTCGTCCCTTGATTGCGCGCCAACTCGCCGCAGATCCGGTCGGGTTCCGTCTCCCAGGGCAGTCCCAAATCCGTGGCCTTGAATTCGTCCGGGTGGGGGAGATAGAGACAGGAGGGCAACAGCGGGCGCGCCTCCACAGACCCAGGTGCGGTGAGCTGTGGAATCGCGACGAGACCCTGCAGGATGTCTTCGCCCTCGCTCTTGTCGGAATCCACGAAGGCCAGGGCGCAATGCGTGGTTCCCAGGTCGAGGCCGACGGCATAATGTTTTTCGCTCACAGCTCCACCTCTGCCGCTGCCAGGATGCGCAAATCATGCCCGCCGGTGACTCGCGGCAGGTCCATTTCGACGACGCGCCAGCCACGGTGCACCAGCGCACCCACGAACGGCGGGTCCCCGACAACGTTGCCTGTCGGACGCATCGCCGATGCATCGAAACCCGGCTCCAGGGTCACGCGACTGCCCTCAGGCTCGTCGCGCACCGGGGCGATCTTGAGATGCGCGTTCAAGACCTGCTGACAACCTTGGTGCACGATCCGCGCCGCCGCGCCGACCTCTTGGTCTGAATAGGTCTTGATATCCTCCTTCAGAAAATCCAGCAAGCGCCCTTCCTTTTGCAGCAGACCAAGCAGCAGGAGAGCAGAGTCCGGTTGAGCCGCCGCCAAAGGCACAGTCGCGGGGCCGGCCGGTCGCGCCTGGGGACGACCCGCCTCTGCCTTGGCGAGCGCGGAGACGGCCTGGGCGAAGCCCGGATCCTTCAAGGCACGCCGAAAACTCGTAAAGGCGATGAATGCCCTCCGAAAAAAGGAAGGCGCTGCTGAGCCCATGAAAGCATCCTCTTGACTGTCGAGATAACTGATTGCCGAGGTCTCGCCCGCTCGGGCCAGCCTGCGATGTGCATGTTACCGCGCTGCTCGCCGCCGCTCGACCTGCGATTGTGGAGGGGAAACGCAACGCGCCTTCCAGAGGCCCCCGATGGCATAATCAGCACTCGAGCAAACGCCAGAAACAGGTCAGATAGAGGTGTCCCGGCCGATGAACAGACCTCGCCCACCGGCCCCGATGGCTCCAACCGCTGAGCAGCGTCACGAGATGATCGCGATTGCAGCCTATTATCTCGCCGAGCGGCGGGGTTTCGCTCCCGGCGGGGCGGATGAGGACTGGCTGCGTGCCGAGCGGGTCATCGACCGAATGATCCGAGACCATCTGTTCCCTCCATCCCCGGCCGACGTGGTCGAGGGGATCCGCAATGCGCTTAAGCTGAGCACTGAATCCTCGCCTTGGTCGCAGCACATCTGATTCCCCAAGCCCGCACGCGGCGCTCGGGAGACGCTGACGTATCGGCCATGCTGGCGGAAACTCAGCGCGGAACCGGAAGGCAGGGTCTCCCGCTTCCTTCATTGTCAGCCGCTTCAGCGCCTGAAATCGGAGTGCATCCCTTCCCGACCCGGCACGACGACGGTCTGCCATGTTACGACCCGGGTCCTGTCCGAGACGGAGGCAAAAAAAAGCGCGACGGGCGTCGCGCTTCGAAGTTACCACCAAAGGAGGATGGAGGAGTGCACCGAAGCCGGTAGCTTCAGTACATCAACAGTTTCTTATGTGCTGCTTCGCTTGTCAACCCCTTTTTCAAGGTCCGTCCCGAGCTGTTGCGAAATCGATGGCGCCCCAACCTCCTGGCATGGAGGGGGGCCGGTGCGCTGAGGCGACCGTTGCGGCTCGGTGTCTTCGGCGACGGTGAGATCGCGCTTCATCAACCGGATGGGAGAGCAACCGATGGCAATCGAAACGGCGACGCTTGGCGGTGGGTGCTTCTGGTGCCTCGAGGCGGTGTTCCAGGGCCTTCAGGGCGTGCGGTCTGTTGTGTCCGGGTATGCAGGGGGGGCGAGCGGACAGCCCACCTACGAGCAGGTCTGCTCGGGCAAGAGCGGCCATGCCGAGGTCGTGCAGGTGACCTTCGACAACGAGCGGATCGACTTCGAGACCCTGCTCGACGTCTTTTTCACCATCCACGATCCAACGACCCCGAACCGTCAGGGAGCCGATGTCGGCACCCAGTATCGGTCGGTGGTCTATTCCCACTCGGAGGCCCAGCGCGAGGTCGCGCGGCGGGTCATTGCCCGGCTGCAGGCGGAAGGTGTCTGGTCGCGGCCGGTCGTGACTCAGGTCGAACCGTTGCCAGCCTTCTTTGCGGCCGAGGCGTACCATCAAGGCTACTATCGCCGGAACCCCGAGCAGGCTTACTGTCAGGTCGTGATCTCACCCAAGCTCGCCAAGCTTCGCTCAAGCCACGCCGCCCTCTTGGCCGAGTCAGCGCCGCCCACCCACGCCATGTGAGCGGCGCGCGACCGTCGTCTATGCCCGACCCCGGCTTCCGTCTCATCACACTGGATCTCGACGATACGGTCTGGCCCTGCGCGCCCGTGATCGAGGCCGCCGAAGAGGCCTTGCACGCGTGGCTTCGCCGGCGTGCGCCACGGCTGGCCAATGCCCACGATCTAGCGAGCCTGCGACGCCACCGCCGGAGCCTGATGGACGCGATGCCCGAGATTGCGCATGACCTGGGGCAGATCCGCCGCCGCTCGTTGGTCGCATTGCTGGAGTCGTTCGACTACGCTGCCGCCCTGGCCGAGGAAGGCATGGCGTGGTTCGACCACCATCGCAATCGAGTCGAGCCTTTTGCTGACGTCGGCCCAGCGCTCCACCACTTATCGACACGCTACCGATTGGTCTCACTCACCAACGGGACCGCAAACCCCGAGGCGACGCCTCTGCGTGGTCTGTTCGAACGGAGTCTCACGGCCGCCGATGTCGGCGCCGCGAAACCCGATCCCGCGCTCTTTCTCGGAGCGCTCGCGCATGCCGGCTGCGCGCCAGGCGAGTGTCTGCACCTCGGGGACGATCCTTGGAGAGACGTCGAGGCTGCGCGTTCTGCGGGCCTGACGGCGGTCTGGGTGAACCGCTACGGACGGACCTGGCCGGACGAGCTGGCGCCGCCGACACTCATGGTGACAGATTTTCACCAGGTCCTGGCCTGGCTCGATGTTGATCCCGACATGCCTGTGGCGGCCGGCATCGATGCGGTTTGATCTGCTGGCGAGTGATGGATTCGCCCGGCGCGGCCGCCTCACCTTCGCGCGCGGGACGGTCGAGACCCCTGCCTTTATGCCGGTCGGCACCTATGGGACGGTCAAGGCCATGACACCCGAAGAGCTGGTCGAGCTGGGTGCTGAGATCGTTCTGGGGAATACCTTCCATCTCATGCTGCGACCCGGCACAGAAGTCGTCCGCTGTTGTAGCGATCTGCACGGTTTTATGCATTGGGAGCGACCGATCCTGACCGACTCGGGGGGCTTCCAGGTGTTCAGCCTGGGCGAGCTGCGCAAGATCACCGAGGAGGGGGTGCACTTTCGCTCGCCGGTCGATGGCAGGCCGGTCTTTCTGAGTCCCGAGATCTCGATACAAGTCCAGCGCGAGCTGGGATCGGACATCGTGATGGTTTTCGACGAATGCACACCCTATCCGTGCGATGAGGCCCAGGCGCGGGAGTCCATGGAGCTGTCGTTGCGCTGGGCGGTGCGGTCGCGGGTGGCACATGCCGACCATACCTCGGCCTTGTTTGGCATCGTCCAAGGCGGCATGCATGAAGGGCCGCGCGCTGACTCACTGGACGGACTCCTGTCGATCGGCTTCGACGGGTATGCGATCGGCGGGCTTTCGGTCGGTGAGCCCGCGGCCGAGCGTCTGCGGATCCTTGACTTTCTCGCCGACAAGCTACCGAGGGATCGCCCGCGTTACCTGATGGGAGTCGGCACACCGGAAGATATCGTGGCCGCAGTGGGCCGGGGTATCGACATGTTCGACTGTGTCATGCCGACGCGCCATGCGCGAAACGGCTATCTCTTCACGCATCAGGGCACCGTGAAGATCCGTAACGCGGCGCATCGCCGTGCCGAGGGTCCGCTGGACCCCCTGTGTGGTTGCTATACCTGTCGCCATTATAGCCGCGCATACCTGCACCACCTTGATAAGTGCAGGGAGATCCTGGGTGCACGCCTGCAGACGATCCACAACCTCCACTACTACCAGAGCCTGATGCGCGGCTTGCGTGCGTCGATCGCCGGCGGCGGCTACGCCGAGTTCGTGAGCGATTTCAACCGCCTCAGGCGACTCAACGCCTCTCCCCAATAGGGTTGCCGGCAGCGGCCATGCGCCTCGTTGCTTCGGTTGGGTCCCGGGCCGCCTTCCGCGCGCTGTGGTCGGCGTTGAGGCCAGCCCCAGGCGATGGCGAGCGGCGGGCCGGTTGCGGAGGGCTTTCGCGCGCGCTCCCGCCTGGCGACGCTGCAACTTGACCCATGCTATGCCATAATTCGGCGCCGAGTTTTCAGTCGGGCCATTGCGCCCTTTCGGCTCCGTCTTCATTTTGACCGCTGGGTCGCGGTCGCGCGATCCTCAGACCAAAGGCAATCGACAATGAGCTTCCTGATTCCCGATGCACTCGCCCAAGGCGAGGCTGCCGCAGCCGGCGGTGATCCCTTATTGGCCTTACTCCCGCTGGTCCTGTTTGCGGTGGTCTTCTACTTCTTGCTGATCCGCCCGCAGGCCAAACGTCAGAAGGAGCACCGCAAGATGGTGGAATCCTTGGCCAAGGGTGACGAGGTGGTAACGGTCGGGGGCATCGGCGGGCGCATCGCCGACCTGGGCGACAATTTCGCCCTGCTGGAGATCGCCGACGGGGTCGCCGTGAAGATTCGGCGCGCCGCCGTGGAGTCGGTCATGCCCAAAGGGACCCTGAAAGACCTCTAAGGCGTCGCTTGCGCTCGTCCGCGATCCGGCGGCGTCTTGAGCGGGGCCCGGTCCTCGCTGCCGCGTGGCCTTCTCGGCGCCGGCCAGTCATCCGGATCCTCCCGGATCACGCCCGTTGTTGCGACTGGAATTGCAATGAACCAATACCCCCTGTGGAAGAACCTGCTGATCATCGGAGTCGTCCTGGGCTCCCTGCTGTTGGCGGTGCCCAACCTTTCTTCGCAGGACCCTTCCATCGAGATCACCCCCGCGCGTGGCTCCGAGATCACGGAGGCCAGTGTCGGCGAGGTCCGGGCGGTTCTGGAGAACGCCGGGGTGCCCTTCAAGCGCGTGGAGACCCGCGAAGGCGGGAAGCTGCTGGCACGTTTCCCGACTTCCGGTGATCAGCTGCGAGGACAGGAAGCAATCGAGCGTGCCTTGTCGGAGCGTTATCGGACCGCACTCACGCTGTCTGCTGATCTCCCCAACTGGGTGCGGGCGCTTGGCCTCAATCCCATGTCGATGGGGCTCGATCTGCGCGGCGGTATCTATGTGGTGATCGATGTGGACATGGAGGCCGCACTCGATCAGGCCCTCGAGCGCTATGTCGGTGATATCCGCACCCAGCTGCGGGACCGGAAGATCCGTTATCTCACCGTGGTGCGGGACGGCTCGCGCATCCTGATCAAGCTGAACGATGCCGCGGCCCGTGATGCCGCTGAACGCGCCCTGAGCAGAGAGTTTCGCGATCTGGATATCCAGAGCCTCGAAGAGGGAGGCGACCTCCTGATCGCCGCCGCCCTGCCGCCGCCGCAGCAGGAGCAGATCCGCAGCTTCGCGCTGGAGCAGAACATCACGACCTTGCGCAATCGTGTCAATGCATTGGGCGTGGCCGAGCCCAGCATCGCCCGACAGGGCGACCGTCGGATCGTCGTCCAGCTGCCGGGTGCCCAGGATCCCGGGCGCCTGAAAGAGATCCTGGGGGCAACCGCCACACTCGAATATCGCTTGGTCGATACCGAGAACAGCGTCGCCGATGCCCTGGAAGGCCGCGTGCCGGTGGGGAGCCGGCTGTATCGCGAGCGCGACGGTCGCCCGATCCTCCTGAATCGGCGTGTGATCGTGACCGGCGATCAGATTACCGACGCCTCGGCCGGTTTCGACAGCCAAACCGGCAGTCCGGCTGTCTTCGTCAATCTGGACGGCCAGGGTGCCCGGCGGATGCGTGCCATCACCACCGAGAATGTCGGGAAGCCGATGGCCGTCGTGTTCATCGAAAACCAGACCACCACGGAGGTGGTCGACGGAGAAGCCGTCAAACGAACCCGGAAGGTTGAGGAGGTCATCAGTGTAGCGACCATCCGCGAGCCATTCGGGCGCCGTTTTCAGACCACTGGTCTGGACAGCAGCAACGAGGCCCATAACCTCGCCTTGCTCCTCCGCTCGGGCGCCCTGGCGGCGCCAATCCAGATCGTCGAGGAGCGCACCATCGGCCCCAGTCTGGGCCAGGACAATATCGACCAGGGGTTTCGTTCGGTCATGATGGGCCTCGCCCTGGTTCTGGTCTTCATGGCGCTGTATTACCGGGTCTTCGGTCTGGTCGCGAACGTCGTTCTCGTGGTCAACCTGGTGATGATCGTCGCGATCCTCTCGCTGTTGCAGGCGACCTTGACCCTGCCGGGAATCGCGGGGATCGTGTTGACCGTCGGCATGGCGGTGGATGCCAATGTCCTGATCTACGAGCGAATACGCGAGGAGATCCGCAACGGCAACTCACCGCAGGCAAGCATCCACGCGGGGTTTGACAAGGCCCTGTCGACCATCGTGGATGCCAACGTGACGACCCTCATCGCCGCTGTCGTCCTGTTCAGCTTCGGAACCGGGCCGATCAAGGGATTTGCGGTTACCCTCTTCATCGGGATCCTGACCTCGATGTTTACCGCCATCCTGGGCTCGCGCGCACTGATCAATCTGATCTACGGGGGCCGGCGTGTGAAAAAACTGGCGATTTAACCCGCGTCCTCCAGTGTGAACGGACGTGCGAGTACCAGCCAACCCAGGTGGCGACTTCAATCAAGGGCGAATCGATGAGAGACCTGAGCGTCATTAACGAGCTGAATGTCGACTTCATGGGCATTCGCCGCCCTGCGGTGGTTCTGTCCGGGGTCGTGCTGACGCTCTGTATCCTCGCGATGTTGCTGCGCGGCTTCAACTTCGGTCTGGACTTCACCGGGGGCACTGTGCTGGAAGTCGGTTATCAGGATCCGGCCGAATTGAGCGACGTACGCGCCGCGCTTGAGGCCAAGGGCTTCACCGGCGCGACGGTGCAGCACTTCGGCGCGCGCACCGACGTCCTGATTCGTCTGTCCCCCGAGCAAGGGGAGGAGGCGAGTGCGCAAGTCAGCGAGCAGGTCTTTCAGGCGCTCAGCCAGGCGGCTGAGGGCCGGGTCGAGCTGCGGCGGGTCGAGTTCGTCGGACCGCAGGTCGGCGAGCAACTGCGCGAGCAGGGCGGACTCGCGGTCTTGTTCGCCCTCATCGGCATCCTCGTCTATGTCGCCGTGCGCTTCGAGTGGCGTTTCGCGGTCGGTGCCGTCGTGGCCCTCATCCATGATGTGATTTTCACGGTGGGCATCTTCGCGCTCTTCCAGATCCCGTTCGATCTCACTGTCCTGGCGGCGGTCCTGGCGGTGATTGGCTACTCACTGAACGACACCATCGTCATCTTCGACCGGATCCGCGAGAACTTCCGTAAGATGCGCAAGGGCACGGTGATCGACATCACCAATGTCTCGATCAACCAGACGCTCTCCCGGACCATCGTCACCTCCGGGACGACCCTGCTGGTTCTCCTGGCGCTCTACATCTTCGGCGGTGAGGCGATCAGCGGATTCTCGCTCGCCTTGATCATCGGCGTGTTGGTCGGAACCTATTCGACGATCTTTGTCGCCACCGCTGCTGTGATCCTCCTTGGCGTGAGCCGCGCGGATCTGCTCCCGACGCCAAAGGAAGGTGTCGAGACCGGCGGGACCCTGCCTTGAGGAAATGCGGGCAAGGCCCGCGCCTGACACCTTATCCAAGTCACTGTAGGAGCGGCGCGACTCTCGAAGGGCGGCCTGTTTGACCTGCCTGCAATAGAGCGGGGGCTGTCCCCGCGGGAGTCGCCGAGTGATTCAGCGATGCCTCAACGATATCGGCGCAGGTACAACCATTCGAACCCGCGTTTCAGCCAATGGAACGGCCGCATCGCGGGGAGAACGAGGTTATGCTTTTCGGTGCGCATCACCAGCATTCCGGTGTCGTTTGCATCGACGATACAGATGAGCTCGACCTTGAAGGTCTTGGTCGGCGCCTGACCCCGAAGCTCGGCGAGCAGGTTCTGCGCGGCCGCCCGCGCCTGCAGGTCGGCCATGTGGGCCTGCTTGGGCATCCAGTCCGGACCGGGGAAGCTGCCCGAGTCGCCCGCGACATAGACGCGCTCATATCCCACGACACGACAGTGTGCGTCGGCCTGCAGGAGTCCACCCGGCGAGCGCGGGAGGTCGGTGTTGTCGAACCAGGCATTCCCGGTCATCCCGGGCATGAAGAGGATCAAATCGGCGTCGAATTCGCCACCTTCGGTGACGATCTTTGACTCTGAGAACGATTTGAGCTTGTGGCCCAGGTGGGTCTCGATGCCGCGGCGCTCCATCTCGACGAGAAGGCTGTCGACCGCTTTCGGCCCCAGCCGATTGCCCGGGCGCTCGGCGGGTGTGAAGAAGATGAGACGGAATCGCTCGCGCCGCCGCTCCCGGCGCAGCTGGCTGTCCATACCGAACAGGAACTCGAAGATGGGCCCACCTCGCATCGAGCTGGGTTCGTTGGGGTTGCCGGCGAATCCCATGGCGATCGTGCCCCCCTCCATCGCCCTCACGCGATCACGGATGGCCTCGGCGGCGGCGATCCCCTCACAGGGCGTGATCGCGTGCTCGATGCCCGGGAGCTTCTTTAGAAAGCGACCGCCGCTGCCGATCAGGAGTCCGTCGTTCTGGACCGGTCCGATGCCGGTCTCGAGGGTTCGTCCGTCCGCGCTCAGCCCGGTAGCCTCTGCCTCCAGATGATGGATGCGCATCCGCTCGAAGAACGGGCGAAGCGCCACGCGCAGGTCCTCACCCCGACGAATCCCGCTCGGGATCCAGATGAGGCCCGGATAATAGACGAACTCGGCCTTTGGGCTGACAAGCGTGATCTCGGCGTCTTGATCGCCGCGCCGGATACTCTGAACGGCCGTCAGTCCGGCAAAGCCGGACCCGACGATGGTGATTCGGTGCATGGGTGACTCCAGTGACCTTCGGGACGGGGTTTTGGTTGCCGCGAATTGTAGGGGGTTTGAGAGGCCGAGGTGAGGCCGGCGGTGGCTGCACGCTGGTTCCCGCCTCGCCGGCGGCCGGCGCTCGGCCGCCAACCTGAACCCTGCCATCCTCGACCCACCCTGGGCAGGACATCAAAGCAGCTCCGGTGTTGACCCCGTCACCCCGGTACAGTTTCGCCTCGCCCGCGTCTATTGCTGTGTGCCGCCAGCGCTT